>OFHP01000280.1_pt1 | contig 35879 bp, 32 predicted proteins | sample 1521651 | NCBI WGS metagenome assembly OFHP01 (sample SAMEA3504105, study PRJEB24116) | mouse gut metagenome | biome: mouse gut; feature: mouse-associated habitat; material: faeces | place: Denmark | collected 2011 | reverse complement strand
TGCGGCAAAAAGAGCGTGGTATGTCCCTCCGCGACGTGTAAGGTCGTCTGTTCTGAAAAGGCGGCCATCGAGTGCGCGTTCCGCTATTGCGGCCGTAGAGAAGGGGTTGAACAGCGGCCCGAGCGGATTGCTCACTACATCGAATCCGTACTCGGCAAGGCGCCGACCCATGTTGTCGGCAAAACAAGAGCCGAGCAGCACTATCCGCTCGTCTGCCCCGATAGGAGTGCAGCGCATAGGTTCGATTTCAGTTCGGAATTTCATACGTTTAATACATCTGATAGTCTATGGATAAAACCTGGAATTCCGTGCGACGGTTTATTTGGTCGGCGATTTCCTGCTGGTCCTCCGGCAACGAAAGTATATATTCTTCGTCCAGTACGTCACCCTCTTTGAACTGTGGGTATTCGCGGGCCAATTTTTTTGTTATGGTCTTCGGGCGCGATTCCCCATAGCCCTGCGATTGCAGCCGGTCGGGTGAAATGCCGGACTCTATGAGGTAGTCGATGACCGAACGGGCTCGTCGGCCGCTCAGGTTTATGTTGTATTCGTCGGTGCCGTGGCGGTCGGTGTGCGACGCCATCTCTATGGTGACATTTGGATTGTCGCGAAGCACCTGCACCATTTCATCAAGTGCGCTCTTGCTCTCGGGACGCAGGGTCGCACGGTCGAAATCGTAGAAGATATTGTCGATTACTACGGGTTTTGTTATCGAAGCGAGAATGAAATCAACGTCGTAGGTGGCGTCTTCCTCTCCTGCGTCACTTGTGAACTCCTGTTTCGCGTTTAGATACCCTTTGGCTCCGGCCAGCATCACGTAGCTTACGCCGCGTTGCAGAGGAAAAGAGAACGAACCGTCGGCGCGTGCCATCTGTTTCTGGTTGCTGCCGTCGTTGCCCACGATGCGTATCACGGCATTCGGAACAGGCTCCTCGTCGCGGTCGAGAACCCATCCCTGTATGTTGATTTTAAGGTCGGGGAGCTCAAAAGAATAGATGTGGTCGTAGCCTCGTCCGTCGCCTCGGTTGCTGCTGAAAAATCCGTTCTCGCCCTGTGTGAAAGTGATGCCGAAGTCGTCGGCCGCGGAGTTTATGGGCTTGCCCAAGTTTGTGACCTGCCATCCGCCGGAGGGCATAAGACGTGCACAAAACAAGTCGAGACCTCCATAACCGGGATGGCCGTCGCTTGCAAAATAAAGCAGTGAGTCGGAACGCACATACGGAAACGATTCGTTGCCGGGTGTGTTTATCCACTCTCCGAGGTTTTCGAGCGAGCCTTGCCTCTCTGTAAGGCTTACGCGCCATATGTCAAGACCACCGCTTCCGCCGGGCATGTCGCTGGCAAAGTACAGCCATCGGCCATCGGGCGACACTGCGGGGTGCCCGTAGCTGCTGAGCGTGTCGGCTGTGATTTCGAATTTCACCGGTGCGCTCCATTTTGCCTCGGAGCGCTGTGAGGTGTATATTTCCACTCCTGTTGGTGCATTGGGCTCGCGGCGTGCTTTCGACAGGTACATGGTCTGTCCGTCCGGAGTGAAGCTTACGATTCCTTCGTCAAGTTCTGTGTTTAGTTCGCCTTCCACGGGTTGCGGCCGCTGCCATTCTCCCCGTTCGTTTTTTATCGACACCCATACATCGCCATTTTTCATCCCTGTGATTTCGCTTTTACGTGTACCCGCCGATTTTTCGCTTGTGGATGTGAAGAACATCTGCTCTTGTGGTTCGCTGAGATACATGGGGGCGTAGTCGGCACGGCGCGTGTTGAAAAGTTTGGGTTGCCGCACCACATAGCGTGTGCCGCCTTTTTTTTCGGCGGCCATGCGTGCCCCGGCGAGGCGGTTGCGTGCGTCGTTGTCGTCAGGGTGGTAGCGGAGGTGCTCTTCGTAGGCCTTTATGGCAGCAGCGTATTTTCCTTCTGCATGCTGCATGCGTGCAATGCTAAGCCTGAGGGTGGAATCGGTATAGCCGTAGCGTGCGGCATTCTGATATGCGGCTGCGGCACGCGCATACTGGTTGAGTTTTTCGCTGCATTGTCCCAGCCGGAATGCCACTTCTCCGCGTTGCGGACGTTCCTCGCGCTTGGTGAGTTTATTGTATATTTTCCTGTATGTTTTGGATGCGTCGAAATATTCTCCGCGCGCCATTTGTTCATTGGCTGTGCTGAGTTTGGCTCCACCGCATCCGGCAAGCGTAATGCCAAGGGCGGCTATGCATAGCATCAATTGTTTTCTCATATATCTATTAACGGAATGTGAGGCGATTTATTTTCGCAGTTTTGGAAACATCTTGCGCATGCGCAGCAGCACTTTGTCTACGGGGTCGGCGGCAACAACCAATGTGGTGGCTGCGACTATGAGCAGGCCGCCTGCAAGTTCGCGTACCGTAATAGCCTGATTGAGTACGGCGACGCTGAGCGCTACGGCAGTGACAGGCTCCAATGCTCCGAAAAGAGCGGTAGGAGTGGAACCTATGCTGTGGATGGCGGCAGTAGTGCAGCCCAATGAGATTATAGTTGGAAGCAGAGCCAGTGCGGCAAGATTTAGCCATCCTGAACTTTGCGATGGGAGCGTAAGCGGTGAGCCTGTAGCGATTACGAAAATAAACACGCTGCTACCGAACACAAGTTGCCAGAAAAGCAGTTTCAGGGTAGGTATGCCTCTTACGGTTTTAGAGACGTTCGTCATTACAAGATATATGGCGTAGGTAAGCGATGAAATCATCACCAATGCTATTCCGGCCACACTTATCTCTGAACCCTCAGGTGTGCGTAGCAGCATTATAAGGCCGGCGCCGGTCAAGGCGAGGCATATGCCGGTAGTGGCACGGAAATGTTCGTGAAAAAAGAAAGTCATGAGCAGGGCCACCATCACAGGATATACGAATAGCAGAGTGGACGCCACGCCTGAGTTCATGTAGTTGTAGGCTTCGAACAGAGTCAGCGACGATGTGCCCATCAACAGGCCGAGTACGGCGAGAGGCATAATTTCGCGCTGTTGCAAGGCTATTGGATGTCCGCGCCATATCAGCATCGCAGCAAGGACGGGAAGCCCCATCATATAGCGGAACAGCAGTACGGAATTGGGGTTCATTCCTTGCTCGTAAAGCGGAACGGCAAATGCAGGATTCGTGCCGTATGTGGCGGCGGCAATGGCCGCTAACAGATAGCCTTTCAGTTTCATGACTGCAAAATTAGCGAAAAACCTGCGTTTTTTGATGGATATGTGTTTGTATTAAGACGCAAAAAACGCCGATTCTTCGCGAGTCGGCGTTTTCCGTCAAACTAAAAAGTTATATTTTTACTCGAGTCGTCGAGATGTTTTTGAAGCTATTTATTATAAGACGATTTGCAAGGTTGTAAGTTTAATTGTGCTTCAATTTTTAACAATTGTTTATCATTCTATTTGTAATAGTTAATCAATGATAAATTATAGTACCATGTATTGCATGGTATTATATGGCATTGTATTTTTGCATCGTAAATGAATACGAGATGAATATAGAGAATTTAAAATCGCAGATGCGTAAAGGAATGCTTGAATATTGCGTTCTTTTGCTATTGAAGCGCGGCGACGCATATGCGTCCGAAATGATAGGGCTTATGAAAGAAGCCCATCTTATAGTGATGGAGGGCACGCTCTATCCATTGCTCACCCGTCTCAAAAACGACGGCTTGCTTGCTTATAGGTGGCAGGAGTCCAAGGCAGGGCCTCCACGGAAGTATTATTCGCTGACACCGGCAGGAATCGGTTTTCTTGAGCAGCTGGATACGGCATGGCTGGAGATAAGCCATTCGGTGGAACATCTTAAAAACGTAAATTCGTAATCAACTATAAAAATGAAAAAGACATTTCCGGCAAATATCAGTGGCAAAATCTATTACATAGACGAAGATGCCTACAACCTTTTGCAAAAGTATTTCACGCAGTTGCGGGCGTCATTTCCGGGCGAAGAAGGGCAGGAAATCGTATGCGACATAGAGGGTCGCGTGGCTGAAATATTTGAGGATAAAATTGCGGCTGGAGCCTCTGTGGTGAATCTTTCCGATGTCAATGAGGTCATAGACAGGATGGGGCGTCCGGAACAGATAAGCGAGGATGGCGACGCCGCCGCCGGCGGCGCTAACAAGGACTGGTCGTTTATCAGTGTGAATCTTCCCAAAAACAGGCGTCTGTATCGCGACACGCGTAATAAAGTGTTCGGTGGCGTTATAAGCGGTCTCGCAAGTTATCTTAAGTGGGACAGCAACATAATGCGTCTGCTTGTTGTGGTGCTTGCACTGTGCTCTTATGTGATACCTTTCGTGGTGGTTTACCTTGTGATGTGGATGGTGGTGCCTCCGGCCAGCACGTCGCGTCAGATTCTTGAGATGCAGGGTCGCCCCGTCACGGTGGACGGAGTAGGGCAGACTGTTCTTGACACAGCAACGCCTCCTCCATATGGCGGGGATAGTTGTGCTCGCGGTGCTGCCGACAGTTTCGGGTCTTTCCTCTCCGGCTCTTTTCGTCTGCTTGGAAAGTGTGTGATGGTTCTGCTGCTCGTCTTGGGCTCAATTGTAGGGGTTACGGCTGTTGTGTTCATTATTCTTGGCGGCACGACATTGCTTCTTGGCCTATGCTACGGCAATTTCGAACTGGCGTCGAATATCGGTGTTTCGTTGTCGCTTCCGAGGTTCAGCTATGAGCTGTGGACTATGATATTGGCTGGTCTTGTGGCGGTCGTTCCCTGTGTGGTTATAGTATGGGCGGCGTGTGCGTCGCTTTTAGGCTCGCGCAGTGTCCCTGTCGCCTTTATAGTTTCATCCATCATCATAGAGGTGCTACTCATAGCCGCTCTTTTTGTAATGGCCAACATGATTAACGGCTGTTTCATGATGTGCGCACTTTCGGTGGCTGCGCCGTCCATGGCGTTTCTGGCATAGAAATCATAAATTTGTTGAATATTGAGATTCCGGGATGCCGCCGTAGTGATTACGGCGGCTCTCTGCATTTGTATATGTGGCTGTAAATCGTTAATTTTGCAACAATAATAGTAGCTTCAACCTACAATGAAAGATTTTTGGAACCTGCTCAGGCGCTTTGTGCCTCCTTATAAGAAATATTTGGCTCTCAATATATTGTTCAATATACTTGCGGCCATATTGACATTGTTCTCTTTTGCGCTTATCGTACCCATTCTTGAGATGCTTTTCGGCATAAGCGAAGGGCATTACGAATATATGGCCATGGGGGCTGCCGGCATAAAGGAGGTAGCCGTGAACAATTTCTATTACTATACGCAGGAGTCGATATTGCGTCTCGGGCAGAGCCGCACGCTTGCGTTGCTTGCTGCCGCACTGGTGGTGATGACGGCTCTGAAGACGGGGGCGACCTACATGAGCGCATATTTTATAATACCTTTGCGCTCAGGCATCGTGCGTGACATCCGGAACTATCTATATGACAAAATCACCCGTCTCCCAATATCCTTTTTCACCACTGAGCGCAAGGGCGACATTATGGCACGCATGAGTGGCGATGTGGCTGAAATTGAAAATTCCATCATGGCGTCGCTCGACATGATGTTCAAGAACCCGGTAATGATAATCGTGTGCATAACGGCCATGATTGTGATTTCATGGCAGCTCACGGTTTTTGTGTTCCTTTTGTTGCCCATTGCCGGTACGGTTATGGGCAATGTTGGCAAAAAACTTAAACGCAAGTCACTGGAGGGACAGACCCAATGGGGCGTGTTGATGTCGAATATAGAGGAGACCCTCGGCGGTCTGCGGATAATAAAGGCTTTCAATGCCGAGGCGAAAGTGCGACGTCGCTTTTATGATGAAAACCAGGAATTTTACCATCTCAGCAACAAGGTGGCCAGGCGTCAGTCGTTGGCGCATCCCATGAGCGAGTTTCTCGGCACGGCGGCCATAGCGGTTGTGTTGTGGTTCGGCGGCACGATAATCCTTTCTGGCTATTCGGGAATGAATGCCGCCGCGTTCATTTACTATATGGTGATATTCTATTCCATAATAAATCCGGCAAAAGACCTTTCAAAGGCGGCCTACAGCATACAGAAGGGTCTTGCTTCCATGCAGCGTGTGGATGTGATTTTGAATGCAAGCAACCCTATCGCCGATCCGGCCGACCCGATGCCGTTGCCAGAGGCACTTGTGTCGATAGATTATAAAGATGTGGATTTCAGTTATGGCGAACACCATGTGATAAAAGGTGTGAATCTTCACATTCCGGCCGGCTCCACCATCGCGCTCGTGGGACAAAGCGGTTCAGGCAAAAGTACTTTGGCCGATTTGTTGCCCCGTTTCTACGACGTGCAGAACGGCAGCATCAGCATAAACGGCGTGGACGTGCGGCAACTGCGTGTGCACGATCTTCGCTCTCTCATGGGCAATGTGAATCAGGAGGCGATATTGTTCAACGACACTTTCTACAACAATATAACTTTCGGAGTCGAGCATGCCACTATGGAGCAGGTGGAGGCTGCTGCGCGAATAGCCAACGCGCACGATTTCATCGTCGACTCTGAGATGGGCTACGACACGGTCATAGGCGACCGGGGATGCCGTCTTTCCGGCGGACAGCGACAGCGCATCAGCATAGCCCGTGCCATTCTCAAAAATCCTCCTGTATTGATTCTCGACGAGGCCACCTCGGCTCTCGACACAGAAAGCGAAGTGCTTGTGCAGCAGGCGCTCGAAAGGTTGATGCAGAACCGCACAACAATAGTCATAGCCCATCGTCTCAGCACTATAAGGAATGCATCTATGATATGCGTTATGCACGAAGGTGAGATAGTCGAACGTGGCACACACAACGAACTTATGGCCATTGACGGCTATTACCGCCGTTTGGTGGAAATGCAGAGTGTGGCGGCGGAGTGAACTCGTGCGACGTTTCCTGTGTTATGAATAGATATAAATATTCTGTTGCATGGACAAGAAAGACCCGTTTTCACCCATTACAATTGGTGGCATAGAAGCCGGAAACCGTATAATGCGCAGTGCCGTGAACGACCATCTCGGCAATCCTGACGGCACAGTGAGCGATGCGCAGATAGATATGTATGATGTATTGGCGCGTAACGAAATAGGCACTATAATAACAGGACATATCAGTGTGCTGCCCGAACTTGACTGCCGCGCCGATCCGGTGCAGCTCAGCGCAGGCGACGATGGCAAAATCGACGGGCTGCGGCGCATAGCCGACAAGGTGCATGAATATGGCGGAGTAGCCGTGGCGCAGATTTCGCATGCCGGCTCGAGGGGAATGAAACGGGTCGATTTCAACGAACTCCCGTCCGATAGTTTGAAGTCGATAGGCGGGCTGTTTGTGGATGCTGCCGCACGCGTGCAGACTGCTGGTTTTGATGCTGTTGAGGTGCATGCCGCCCATTGGTACATGCTTGCGTCTATGCTCAATGCCGATATAAACCGCCGCACCGACGAGTATGGCGGCGATGCGTCAGGCCGTCTCCGTCTCACACGCCATATTGTGGAGGGAATACGCAGTAGATGTGGTTCCGAATTCGGGATTTTTGTTAAATTGAATGCACACAACACACTCGCTGGCATTGATGATGAATACATGCTTGTGGATTATGCCCGTGAACTGCAAGCCGCGGGAGTCGACCTTGTGGATGTAAGCGGAATGAGTTTTGCCAAGCAGGCGCGTTCGGCGGAATGCTATTTTATAGATGCTGCCAGGCGTGTAAAGGAGGCTTGTCCGGAACTTGTTGTGGCACTTGTGGGTGGCATATTTTCACGTTCCACTATAGAACGTGCGCTTGATGCCGTGGATATGGCTTCGCTGGGGCGCACATTGCTGACGCAGCCCGATTTTATAGCGCGCATGCGTGCAGGTGAGGCTGAGCAGTCGCGTTGCATTCGTTGCAATAAATGTTTTGAAGTGTTCAAGACCAAATTCGAGCGCTGCATATTCGGGCCTGTCAACCCCAAACTCAAAGAGACTTTCGGCGGCGAAGATTCAAAGTAAATCGCTTTAGAAACCGCAGTAGCGAACGTCCGCCGGGCAATCCAAGGACGATACACGTCAAACGCAGTTTCGTAGAACTTGCCGGAATCCGTTTCGCCATGTACATCGCTTCGTTTACGAGCGCCTTGTCGTCCGATAATATGGCCATCGACAATGCAAAACGGCAAGATGCCTCGAGATGCGTTTTTGCCTGCACTGTGTGGAGCATATTGTGGCGTTTCATGAGTTTTATGCGCAGTCTGATGCCGGCAAGAGAAAAACGCGCCGCTTTTGCAGGATTTTCTTCCGAGGATACTGACGAGTGTCCTGTCCGGTATACAAGCGAATCTGTCGCGAGATAAATGCTTGCTCCCGCGCGACTCAGGGCCACGAGGACAGGCAGGTCCTCGCATGCGAAATCGCGGCATCGGTATATGTCGTCGCGATACTTGGTGTATTCCGCGGCTATTGCGCTTTTTCGATATAGGGTTGCGCTCAAGTGCACGGCAGGTGCGCCGGTGGATGTGAGTATGGTGAGGGTAAGCTCGCCACGGCCGGTGTTGTGCCGGGTGCGTGGATAGGCCCGTCGGATTTGGCCTGTGTTTTCGTCAAGACAGTTCCAGTCAGTATACACCATTGCGGCGTCGGGGCGTGACTCAAGAGCGTCTGCCATTTTTTGCAGCCGGTGGCAGTCGTTCCAATAGTCGTCGGCGGCGCAATCTGCTATAATATCTGCACGGCAGTGTTCCATGCAGTCGAAATAGTTGTCTTGCAGTCCCCGGTTTTTCTCGGCGAGCATCAGGCGTACTTTGTCGGGATGCTTCAGTAGGTAGCGTCTCAGTATCTCCTGCGTGCCGTCGGTAGAGGCATCGTCGCCAACTACCACTTCATACTCGAACGTGCACACTTGTCCGAGTACGGAATCAAGGGCCTGCTCCACTGTCGCTGCGCTGTTATAGCTGAGTACTATTACAGATACTTTGGGCTCATTCATAGCAGGGGGCGTATGAGGCGTGCTACGCCGCGTCCGCCGAGACGGCGGAAATGATATACGGATTTAAGTAATATGCGTCTGACGCTATTGTGCCGGAGCAGAATGGCATCCAGTATTTTTTGCCCCTCCGGCGAACCCTCACGGGTGCAGTCCGCAGCAAGGATGGCGTGTTTGGTGTCGATCCACAGCTCTTTTTCCTTGCCAAGGGTGTGTTCTATGGATTTCAATGCGGTCTCGGCGTCTTTTGTCCGCATGCTGTAGGACGTGCCGGTTATGGATTCTTTCTGAAAGAATACATCGACGCTTATTTTCTTCCCTGCATGGCGAATGCGTGGTTTCAATGCAAGGAGGCGTGCTCCAAGTTCGATGTCGTCCCAATACTTTATTTCCTCATTCCATAGGCCGGCCCGGCGGAACAAGGATGTGCGTGCCATGTAGCGCTGGGTAGCGGTGGTGCCGTGGAAAAGAGAATGGAACTGGGCGTCACCGCAGTAAAAACGCTTTATGCTTGTTCGTCCGTAAGGCATGTGCATGCAGACATTCCATCCCACCATATCGGCATCGTCGGAGCATGACAACGCGCGCTCGCAATGGTTCGGGCGCATTGTGTCGTCGGAGTCGAAAAACATAGTCCACTCCGTCTTCACCTCCTCCAGTCCGCGGTTTCGTGCAGCCGTGGCGCCGTGGCGGCTTTCTTCCACGACGGTTACATCAAGTCCGTGAGGCGCTTTTGCCCAACTGCGCAGAATCTCCAGCGAGTTGTCGGTGGACGCGTTGTCGACAAGCACGACACGCAGAGGGCGTAGAGTCTGCGCCTCCACCGAAGCGAGGGTGCGGCAAACTATGTGCGCACGATTGTGCACCGGAATTACAATTGTCAGACCTTGGGCGTATTCCATTTGCTGCAAAGTTACACATTTTTTATGCCGCTATGGCCCGGAAGCAAAAAAAAAATTGTAAATTCGCGGCAATAAACATATTCAACCTACAAGCCCCCAATGCTAATCATCGGTATAGCCGGTGGCACCGGAAGCGGTAAGACCACCGTAGTCAACAAGATAATAAACTCCCTCTCGCAGGGCGAAGTTGCAGTTCTGCGCCAGGACTCCTATTATAAAGACTCGAGCCATATACCGCCTGAGTTGAGGAGCAAGATTAATTTTGACGAACCTGATGCCATTGAGTGGCCGTTGCTTGTCAAGCATCTTTGTGAACTTAAGGAGGGTAAAACCATACAGATGCCCACATATAGCTATCTGTCCTGCACGCGTCAGGCGGAGACTGTGGCTGTGGAGCCGCGCGATGTCGTAATCGTCGAAGGCATTCTTGTTCTCACAGACGCAGGACTGCGCGATATGCTCGATGTGAAAGTGTTTGTGGATGCTGATGCGGACGAGCGTCTGATACGTGTGATAGCACGCGATTGCATTGAGCGCGGACGTACTCCGCAGATGGTGATAGACCGTTACCAGGATGTGCTCAAGCCGATGCACCTGCAGCATATAGAACCCTGCAAGCGATTCTCCGACCTTATTGTGCCGCAGGGTGGTAGCAATACAGTAGCCATAGGCCTGCTCACCGACTACATAAAGAGCCGTCTGCACAAAAATATCTGATTTCGGAATGGGAATATCTTTTCACTTCGACCGTACGCGTGCCGATGAGAAAACCGAGGCCGTGGCACCGGTTTTCTCGGATGTCGGTGTGGACGCAGAGTCGTCCCCGATGCCCGAAGAACGGACATATGGTGGCGGAATGGTGCTGCGCACCGATAATCTCGTGAAAAAATATGGAAAACGCACGGTTGTGAACCATGTAAACATAGAGGTGCGCCAAGGTGAGATAGTGGGACTGCTCGGGCCGAACGGAGCCGGTAAAACCACCACGTTTTATATGACGGTCGGGCTGATTCAGCCCAACGAAGGACAGATATTTCTCGACAATGAGAATATTACGAAATATCCTGTGTATAAGCGTGCGCAGACCGGCATAGGCTATCTTGCGCAGGAGCCTTCGGTATTCCGGAAACTCAGTGTGGAGGATAATATCCGAGCCGTGTTGCAGATGACGCAGCATACACGCGAGGAGCAACGCGATATTCTTGAAAGCCTGTTGTCGGAGTTCCGTCTTCAGAAAGTGCGACGCAACTTGGGCGACCAGCTAAGCGGCGGCGAACGCCGACGTACCGAAATAGCGCGCTGTCTTGCCATTGACCCTAAGTTTATAATGCTCGACGAGCCTTTTGCCGGTGTCGACCCTATTGCTGTAGAGGATATTCAAGGCATAGTCTATAAACTCAAAGAGAAGAATATAGGCATCCTGATTACAGACCACAATGCGCCGGAGACGTTAAGTATCACAGACCGTGCGTATCTGCTTTTCGACGGTCGCATACTGTTTCAGGGCACGTCGGAAGAATTGGCGGAGAACCCTGTCGTGCGAGAGAAATATCTCGGCCGCAACTTTATTTTCCGCCGCAAGAAACTCGATTAAGGCAATGTCCTAACGGCGACGCATACGGTATGCCGTGGCAATGAACAAGGCTGTGGCAATCGCACTGGCTATTGCCGCGGGCCATGTGTCGCCGAGGCCTACGTTGTCGACCGTCACATCCGGTGTTCCGGTGCGGGTATAGTACCATTGGGCGATAACGTAGATGGTGTTGTTCAGTGCGTGTGCGGCTGCCGGAAGCCATATCGAGCGCCCCCATACCAATAAATACCCGAAATAGGCGCCGAGTAGCGTGCGGGGTATGAACCCGAAGAACTGCATGTGCACAGCACTGAATACAATGGCGCTTATCCATATGGCGGCATGGACGTTTACGCCGCCGGTGGAGAGCAGGCGTTGCAGCGCTCCGCGGAAAAAAAGTTCTTCCGACACTCCGGCCGCTATGCCTATGATGAGGATATTCATCAGCAAGTCGGGCCAAGTGCCATTGCCTTGCATGCATTCTATCATTGCCGAGGCGTTTTCTTCCATGGCGCGCATTTTCTCTACGATGGCGCTTAGCGCGCCGGTCGCCTCTATGTTTTGGTTGAATTCGATTACGCAGTTCATGGCAGGCGCTGCGATAATCATTACAGGCAGTGCGGCCATCCATAATCTGCCGGGCACTCCGCCGCGCAGTTCAAGCAGTTGAGCCGGGAGCCTTGTCACCATCATTGCTGTGACAAGTGCGGGTGCAATAAGGGCCAGTATGTCCTGGGCTATGGCTGCAATGCGGAGCACGCGTGCGTTGGCGGTCCCGAATTTATAGATTAGCAGAGTCGTGAGCAGCCCTGTAAGCAGATAGCCGAGCACGGCTGTGCAGCAGAATAGGGTGATACGGCTGCGGCGGGTGAGCAGCAACGAGTCGGGGCGTATGTCGGGCAGAGGTGCGGCCATTATAGGAAAATGTGAAATTCTTTTGTTAGTGAAATGTATTCGTCGGAGAATGTGCCGTCAGTATTACGTATCGTAAGGTGGCTTTGTTCGCAGTGTTCTTCGGTTAATGAAAACTCCCAGAGAGTGCGTATGGGTTTTGTGCCCGGTCTGTCGGACACGACGCAGTGTCTGACGGGGCATAGACGATTCATGGCGGCAGTCATAATGGTTTCTTCGTCCTGCGAATATGGAAGTATTACAGCAAGCCGTCCTGTCGGAGATAGAAATTTGTTGCATCGCTTGGCGAGGTTGTCGAAACTGAGCGAGCCTGCATGACGTGCCGTCGCCCGGCTGGGGTCATTTGCGTGCAGGGTTTCTGTGAAAAATGGCGGGTTGCTTACCAGCAGGTCGAAATGCTCGTCGGCTTTCAGCTCTGAAAAACAGCATTCCTTAAGGGCTATTCGGGCAGCGAAAGGCGATGCTTCGAAATTGCATCGTGCGTCGGCGCATGCGCCGGAATCGATTTCTACGGCCGTCATGTTTGCGTGCGGCGCGCGTTGTGCGAGCATCAGAGCTATTATGCCGCATCCGGTGCCGATGTCGGCTATCGTTTTCGTGCTCTGTGAAATATGTGTCCATGCACCGAGCAGCACACCGTCTGTGCCGATGCGCATGCCGCAGTGCTCGTCGGTCATAGCGAATTGTTTGAAACGGAAAAGAGGACGCATAGTAGAAATTTGCCTGCGAAGTTACGAAAAAATCAGTGTATTCGTGCTTTGTGTCGGGAAAAATACTTAACTTTGCATTTCGAAATTCCGAAAGAAAAATCATCAACACATATTTTGTATTATGAATATCAGCAAGGAGCCCCTGAGCGAAACCTCAGCGAAAATCGTGGTGAAGCTCGACGAGGCGGATTATAAAGACAAAGTGAACGCCGAACTTAAGCGTATCGGCCAGACCCATGTTATACCCGGCTTCCGCAAAGGCCACATCAGCATCGAACAGCTTCGCCGTCGTTTCGGCCGCGAGGTTAAAAGCGATATTATCAACCGCGAATCGGCTCATGCCGTGTATGATTTCATTGAGAAAGAGGGCATCCATGCTCTCGGCAATCCTCTTGCTCTCAATGTTACTGAAATCAACCTTACCGACAAAGACTATACGTTTGAGTACGAGATAGCTTTGGCTCCTGTTATAGACGTCAAGCTCGACAAGAGCGTAAATCTTCCGTTCTATACCATTGCTGTAGACGAAAAGATGGTAGAGGAACAGGACAAGGCTTTGCGTGAGCAGTTCGGTGCTCAGGTACCTGGCGAGGAAGTCGACGAAAAGGCTCTTGTCAAAGGCACTATCATGCAGCTTGATGCAGATGGCAACGTAGTCACATCCGATGATGCCATTCAGGTCATCGACGGAATCGTGGCTCCCTTCACTTTTGCCGACAAAGCCCAGGCCGAACTGTTCATTGGCAAGAAGGTTGGCGACAAGGTGCGCTTCAACCCTGCCGCCGCATCCGGCGACAATACCGTCGAACTTGCTTCGATGCTGCATATAGACAAGGAAGTCGCAGCCGGCGTTAAATGCGATTTCGAACTTGCCATTTCGGAAATCATCGTAGCCCGTCCTGCCGAACTCGGCGACGAATACTATACCAATGTGTTCGGTCCGGACAAAGTGCACAACGAAGACGAGTACAGACAGGCTCTTTCCAATATGATTGCCGGCCAGCTGCGTCCCAATTCGGAGGCTCTTTTCAGCGACGACGCTCACAAGTATCTTGTGGAAACTTACGGAAATATCGCTCTCCCGCTCGATACACTCAAACGCATTCTCAAGGCTAACAGCCCTGAGGAGTTCAACGACGAGAACGTGGACGAGCGTATGGAGCAGATGGTGCCCGGACTTAAATGGCAGCTCATCAGCGATGCTGTGTGCAAGGCTCTTGAAGTGCGCGTGGATGAGAACGATTTGATGTCTCGCGCCACGGCGGTTGCCCGCCAGCAGTTCGCCCAGTATGGCATGTATAACCTTGACGATGAAACGGTAGCCGACACAGCAAAGCGTTTCCTTTCCAACGATAATTTCCGTGAGCGAATCTACGACGAAGTGCGTTATGGAAAGATGTACTATGCCGTTCGTCAGGCCATCACTGCCGATGAAAAAACCGTGAGCCTCGACGAATTCAAGGCTCTTGTAGAGGAACGTAATAAAGCAGGCGAGGCTGAATAAGTCTTGTAAGTGCATAAAATAATCTGCCGCGGGTACAATGCCCGTGGCAGATTATTTTTTATTATATGGCACAAAAAAAGTATGGGCCGTTTTGCAAATTGGCAAAAAAATGATTAACTTTGAATTATAATATGCTATGACAACAAATTCACCAATAGGATATGACAAATAAAAACGACTTCCGCAATTTTGCCGTGAAGCATCTCGGCATGAACGGACTGGCGCTTGACCAGTATACCTCGGCCACGTCGCAGTCCATACGCTCAAGTTATATATCACCGACCATTATAGAAGAACGTCAGCTGAATGTGGCTCAGATGGATGTTTTTTCGCGTCTGATGATGGATCGCATAATCTTTCTCGGAACGGACGTTAACGACTACAGCGCCAATGTCATTCAGGCTCAGTTGCTGTTTCTCGACAACAATGACCCCGGCAAGGATGTGAACATATATATAAACTCTCCCGGAGGAAGCGTATACGCCGGTCTTGGCATATATGACACCATGCAGTACATACAGAGCGATGTCGCCACCATCTGCACCGGTATGGCTGCATCCATGGCTGCAGTTCTGCTTGTGGCCGGAGCCAAAGGCAAGCGCTTTGCTTTGCCGCATTCGCGAGTGATGATACACCAGCCCATGGGCGGTGCTCAGGGTCAGGCCAGCGATATTGAAATCACTGCGCGTGAGATTCTGAAACTCAAGCATGAGCTCTATAGTATAATTGCCGACCATAGCGGCCAGGACATAGAGAAAGTGGAGCGTGACTCTGATCGCGACTATTGGATGACGGCTGAAGAAGCCAAGGAATATGGTATGATAGACCACCTGCTAATCAAAGCCAAGCACTGATGCCGCGCAAGAAAAACATAAACTGTATGTTCTGCGGCCGCAGTGTGGCCGACGGGGCGCAGCTCGTGCCCGCTCCCGGAGGAGATACTGCCGTATGCATTGATTGTGTGGAAGCCATACACAATATGCTGGACGGCAATGAAGCTGACGCGCGTGCTGTGGGCAAGCCTATGGAAGGTTCGCTCGCGGAAGTGCCCAAGCCTTCCGAAATAAAGGATTTCCTTGATCGGTACGTTATAGGCCAGGATGAAGCCAAGCGTTATTTGGCGGTGTCGGTGTACAACCACTATAAACGTCTGCTGCAGCCCGATACGGACGACGACGTGGATATAGAAAAAAGCAATATCATACTCGTCGGTCCTACGGGGACTGGTAAGACTCTGCTTGCCAAAACCATTGCCCGTCTGCTCGACGTGCCGTTCACTATTGTGGACGCTACGGTTCTGACGCAGGCCGGATATGTGGGCGAGGATATAGAAAGCCTGCTTACACGCCTTTTGCAGGCCGCCGACTATGATGTGGACCGTGCTCAGCGCGGCATAGTGTTCATCGACGAAATCGACAAGATAGGTCGCAAGGGCGACAATCCCTCCATCACACGGGACGTAAGTGGCGAGGGTGTTCAGCAAGGACTGCTGAAGCTTCTTGAAGGCTCGGTGGTGCTTGTTCCGCCACAAGGAGGACGCAAGCATCCGGAGCAGAAAATGATAGCCGTGGACACTAAAAACATATTGTTCATATGTGGTGGTGCTTTCGAGGGTATCGAGCAGAAAGTGGCGCATCGTCTGAACTCGCGCGTGGTCGGATTCAACACCGATAACAAGGTGAGACGTATAAAGCCCGAGGATTTTATAAAATACGTTGCTCCTCAGGATTTGAAAAGCTACGGGCTGATTCCGGAAATAATAGGCCGTCTGCCGGTGATTACTCATCTCGAATCGCTTGACCGCGATGCTCTGTTGCGCGTGCTCACCGAGCCTCGCAACGCTATTACGCGTCAGTATGAAAAACTTTTTGCCATGGACGGCGTAAAATTACAGTTCGCTCCCGACTGCCTCGACTACATCGTGGACAAGGCTGTGGAGTTCAGACTCGGAGCCCGCGGCCTGCGCAGCATAGTGGAAACCATAATGGTGGATGCCATGTTTGAAGTGCCTTCGCTCGGAGTCAAGGAATATACCGTGACACGCGAATATGCGCGCAAACGCGTTGAAGCCGCCCATCTTGAAGCGGCATCATTGTAATCCGAACAATCATTATCATTCATAAGGTATAACACAATTATCCCCGAACAATTACCGTAGCAACGTGAATTTCTAACACACACAGCCTTCTCCAACCATGACAACGCCCCTCTCGCTCTCCGAAGCCTTGAAGCGATACTTCGGCTTCGACACATTCAAAGGCAACCAGCAGGCCATAATAACAAACCTGCTTGAAGGCCACGACACATTTGTCCTCATGCCTACAGGAGGGGGCAAATCGTTGTGCTACCAGTTGCCTGCCATGATGATGGAGGGCACTGCCGTTGTAGTATCTCCGCTCATAGCTCTGATGAAGAACCAGGTGGATGCAATGCGCGGATTCAGTGAGAATGACTGTGTGGCCCATTTCCTCAATTCGTCGCTGAACCGTGCGGCTGTCGACCAGGTGAAGGCCGATGTCACGGCCGGGCGTACGAAGTTGCTTTATGTAGCGCCGGAATCCCTTACGAAAGAAGACAATATAGAGTTTCTCAAAAGTGTAAAGATTTCGTTCTACGCTATTGACGAAGCCCACTGCATTTCGGAGTGGGGGCATGATTTCCGTCCGGAGTACAGGCGCATACGTCCTATTATTAATGAAATAGGTGCACGTCCTCTCATTGCTCTTACTGCGGCTGCAACCCCCAAGGTGCGCCACGATATTCAGAAAAACCTTGGCATGAGCGAAGCCTCGCTGTTCAAGTCGTCTTTCAACCGCACGAACCTCTACTATGAGGTGCGTCCCAAGACTAAGAACATAGACCGCGACATCATACGCTTCATAAGCCAGCGGCGTGGCAAAAGCGGCATCATATATTGCCTCAGCCGCAAGAAGGTGGAAGAGCTGGCGGAGTTCCTGAAGGTGAACAATATCCCTGCGCTGCCTTACCATGCGGGGATGGACAGCGCCACACGCTCAGACAACCAGGACGCATTCCTGCTGGAAAAAGTCGATGTCATAGTGGCCACTATCGCATTCGGTATGGGCATCGACAAGCCGGATGTTCGTTATGTCATACATTACGACATGCCCAAGAGCCTTGAAGGATATTATCAGGAAACCGGCAGAGCTGGCCGCGACGGCGGCGAGGGCTACTGCCTGACATTCTATGCCTACAAGGATTTGCAGAAGATGGAGAAGTTCATGCAGGGCAAGCCCGTAAATGAGCAGGAGATAGGCAAACAGCTGCTGATGGAGACTGCGGCTTATGCCGAATCTTCCGTTTGCCGCCGGCGCAGCATCCTTCATTATTTCGGCGAGGAATTCACGGACGAAAATTGCGGAAACTGCGATAATTGCCGGAGCACTCAGAAAAAAGTGGAAGCAAAAGACGATTTGTTGGCGGTGCTTGATGCGATTTCCGCCTTAAAGGAAAAGTTCAAGGCCGAATACATCCTGGATGTGTTGCGTGGCCATGCTAATGCTAAAATACGGGATTATGGCCATGACGAATTGGAAGTGTTCGGTTCGTGTCAGGGGGAAGACCCGCGCCATATCAACGCCGTTCTGCGTCAGGCTATTCTTGCCGGCTATATAGAGCGCGACATCGAAAACTACGGGTTGTTGCGCATAAGCGACAAAGGACGTGCTTTTATGAAAAAGCCCGTATCGTTCAAAATCGTGGAAGACAACGATTTTGACGATGAAGAGGAAGAAGAGGCAAAGGCAGGCTCCGGATGTGCGGCCGACCCTGAACTTTACGCCATTCTGTTGGCTTTGCGTAAAAAGACGGCGTCTAAACTCGACTTGCCGCCTTTCGTGATATTCCAGGAGCCATCGCTTGAAGCCATGGCGACAACTTACCCTGTGACGGTCGAGGAGTTGCAGAATATCCCCGGCGTGGGCGCAGGAAAAGCCAAACGTTATGGAGAGGAGTTTGTAAAAGTCATCAAGACTTATGTGGACGAGAACGAAATCGAGCGTCCGGAGGACTTGCGGGTGCGCAAAGTGCCTATGCCCGGAAATCTTAAGATTTCTATCATTAAAAGCATCGACCGCAAGATAGACTTGCGTGAGGTTGCGTCGTTCAACGGTCTTGAGTTCGACCAGCTGCTCGACAATATAGAGGCTATCGTGAATGCCGGCAATAAAGTGAACATCAAATATTTCATCGACGAGATTCTCGACCCGGAAGAAGAAGAAGAAATCTGCGACTACTTCCGTGAGAGCCAAAGCGATGACATAAAAGAAGCTTTCGCCGAGCTTTGCCCAGACTATAGCGAGGAGGAAGTAAGGCTTGTTCGCATAAAATTCCTTTCCGAATACGGACACTGAAACAGAAATGGATAACAACGCACTTATAACATTGTACCGGGATGTGACCGGCTCGGAACCTACAGATATTGAAGGTCTTGCCGCCTCAGGCTCCAACCGTCGCTATTATCGTTTGCGCGGTGTGCGCAGCCTCGTTGGGGTGCTTGGCACGAGCCGCGAGGAGAATATCGCGTTTATTGAGCTTGCGCGTCATTTTGGCGAACGCGGATTGCCGGTGCCCGAAGTCGTTGCTGTAAGCGACGACAGCATGGCCTATCTTCAGAGCGACCTCGGCGATTCAATATTGTTCGGAGCCATAGAAAAAGGGCGTCTTACGCGCTCGTTTTCGGCCGAGGAACGTGAATTGCTGTCTCGCACCATTCGCCTGCTCCCTGATTTGCAGTTCAATGGCGCGGTGGGGCTTGACTTCAGCAAGTGCTATCCTTTGCCGCAGTTCGACACGCGTACGGTGCTGTGGGATTTGAACTATTTCAAATACTGCTTTCTTAAAGCCACCGGACTGGAGTTTCAGGAAGACCGCCTGGAAGACGATTTCCAGGCCATGGCCGAGGTGCTTATGCGCTCGATGAGCAGCACTTTCATGTATCGCGACTTTCAGTCGAGAAATGTGATGCTGTGCGATGGCAATCCGTACTTCATCGATTTCCAGGGCGGACGTAAAGGACCGTATTTCTACGATGTAGCGTCATTCCTGTGGCAGGCAAAGGCAAATTTTCCGGATTCGTTGCGTTCCGAACTTATACATGAGTACATAGATTCGCTCCGGCGCTATGTGCCTGTGGATGAATCATATTTTATGGAGCAGTTGCGCCATTTTGTCCTGTTCCGTACGTTGCAGGTGTTGGGTGCATACGGTTTCCGCGGATATTTCGAGAAAAAGCCCCATTTTATGCAGAGTGTGCCGTTTGCAGTGGCAAATCTGCGTGAATTGTTGAAAGAGCCTTTCGCTGAATATCCGTATCTTACTTCGGTGCTGCGCGAATTGTGCGGACTGAAACAATTTTCATCGGAAGCCGACAAGCGTTCTCTCACGGTGAAAGTGATGTCATTCGCATACAAGACAGGCATACCGAACGACGCTTCAGGCAATGGCGGCGGCTTTGTGTTTGACTGCCGTGCCGTGAACAACCCCGGTAAATATGAGCGGTATAAACCATTCACGGGGCTTGATGCCAATGTCATAAAGTTTCTTGAAGACGATGGGGAAATAACCGATTTCCTCAGCCATTGCTACAACCTCGTGGATGCTTCTGTGGCACGGTACATAGAACGCGGTTTCACCAACCTCATGGTATGCTTCGGGTGTACAGGCGGCCGTCACCGCTCTGTGTACAGCGCTCAGCATATGGCCGAGCACCTGAATGCCAAATTCGGAGTTAAGGTGGAACTGGTGCATCGTGAGCAGCAGATAGAGCAGACCTTTCCTGCGCGCAACTGATGAAAGCCGTTGTTTTTGCCGCGGGCCTCGGCACGCGTATGGGAGAGTTTACCAAAAGTCATCCTAAAGCCCTTGTGGAGGTGGGAGGACGCACGATGCTTGAGCGTGTGCTTGTCAGACTCCGTGAATCAGGCGTGCGTGAAGTAGTGGTGAATGTACATCATTTTGCAGAGCAGATTATCGAATATCTGCGGGCAAACGATTCCTTCGGTCTCGACCTTCATGTGAGCCATGAGCGCGAATTGTTGCTTGAAACCGGAGGCGGAATCCTTGCTGCCGGAGCATGGCTTGGAGGAAACGAACCGGTGATAGTGCACAATGCCGACATCCTTACGGATTTTCCTTTGGATGAAATGGTGGCGGCTCATCGCAGTACCGGCGCAGATGCCACGTTGCTTGTGGCCGGGCGCGAGACGTCGCGCTATCTGCTGTTTGACAGAGACGGACGAATGCACGGCTGGACAAATGTCGCCACCGGAGCAGTGCGCCCTGACGGGTTCCGGCCGGATTCTGATATGGCGTTTCGGGCGTTCGGTGGCGTACACGTTATTGAGCCGTCTCTGCTCGATGCGATGAAAGCATATAACGACAATCTTGTGGCGCGTGGCGCCGAGGCCGACAGCCGCGGCATATGCCGCTTTTCCATTATGGATTTTTATATTGATAATTGCAGTAGATGCGGGTTCACGGCATATGAACCCTCACACCCGTATCTGTGGTGCGATATTGGCAAGCCCGATAGCCTTGCCCGAGCGCAGGCTATGCTTTCTCAAGTTTCCTGAAATACGCGAGACGGGTATCGTTGAGTTTGCGGAAAAAGAAACTGCGGCAACGCGTCGTACCCGTGAATTTCTCGCTTAAGCGCATTAGGGCTTTCTTTCTGTCGTACACAGCGATGCATGCTATGGTCTGTTCGCAAGCATCGGGTTTTTCGCGTGTGGCTTTAAGGAGAAATTCGTCGCCGGCGCGCACTATCGCGCAATAGCCGGCAGCGCGTTCCAGATCGTATTCGTATTTATATTTTTTGAAAATGCTGCGGAAATGTGTCACTACATCAGCAAAAGACAGGTATTTACGTCCGTTGCCATATATGGATATGAACCGGTCGAAAAGCAGTTTGAAGCATTCGAGTGTCACAGCTGCATCATATGCTGCAGAATGGGCTTTGCCGTCGTCATGTTCCATTCCGAGCTGTTCGCAGCATAGTTTCAGGCTTATGCCCTGAAGGTAGTCGAGGCCATGGTGTCGTCCGTGGCACACCCAAAACCAGTCGCGCAGTTCAAGCACTTGTTTCGAATCCAGCCCTTGCACATATTGTCGCTTCATTTTGCTGATGTCGTTTTCACGCACGGCAAAGCCTACGATGTAGCTGCAATTGTCGATTATTGCCTGGATTCTCCGCCTGCAGGCGGCGAATGACGGCGCCGTGGCCACCATGGCGGGGGTGATATGGTGTATGTCTGAATCCCAGGTGCGGTATCGACGGGGCTTGAACCGCTGCTGGTACATTGTGTGTCCGCGCATGTCCACAATTGAGAGTTCGAGCATCTCCATGCCGCGTGCGAATTCTGCATCGAAGCAGATGCAATTGGCCGGTTTTACGGCGTTAAGAATTGATTCCGTCAGTTGTTGCATTGCTTTTTGGAGTTCATGCTGTCGGGGATGATTTCCTTGGCTGCCTTGGTAAATTCCTTACCCCGTTTGGCATCCTGGCGACCTTTGCGGTGCTGGATGTTGGCCCATTTGCTGTGTCCAGACATTGAATCCTCCTAAATGGTTACAAGGCCGGCTGTCATTCCGGCCCATAAAAAAGATGCCCGACGGCGTCCCGCCCCGCAAAGGGGGAGAAAACACAGGGTCATAGCCGGGACCGGGCAAACAGTCAATCCCGACCGCCGGGCGTTTCGACCTCGCCGCCCTTGAAGCCGAGGCCGACGAAAAAGGTTTCCTTGCTTTCGGCGCGGGAGCTCTGGGGCTTGAAGGATGTGACGCGCACAAAACGGGGACGCATCCCCTTGAGCAGTTCTCCCACGTCCGGGCCCATGAAAATCTTGACCACAAAACTGCCGCCCTTGATCAAATATTTTTCGGCAACGGCGAGGGCTTCAAGGCAAAGTTCCAGCGAACGGGCCTGATCGGTAAATTTGGTGCCCGTCGTCTGCGGGGCCATATCGCTCATGACGACGTGGAAAGGCCCGTTGTCGGCAAGCTGGCGTTCAAAGGCTTCCGAACGGTTGAACACGTCTTCCTGATGAAACGCCACGTTGGGCGGGAAGACGGTGGATGTGCTCTGGATGTCGCAGGCCAGCACCCTGCCCTGCGCGCCCACGCGTTCCGCCGCACCAAGCGACCACGAGCCCGGCGCGGCACCCAGATCGAGTACTCTCATGCCTTTCTTGAAAATCTTGAAACGCCCGTCGATTTCCTTGAGCTTGTAGACGGACCGGGCGGGATAGTTTTCCCGTTTGGCCTTGAGGAAATAGTGATCGCGATATTCTTTCATAGTATCTCCGCCTTATACCCCAAAAACGCGGCTTTCGCCAGAGGCGGCGGCGGAGAAAATCCCGGCGGCCTCACATCCTGTCGCAGTACACTTGATCAAGGAAGTTCTCCATCGCCTCGTCCGCCTGCGCGATATATTCCGACACGGGAAAGCGTTTCCCGCAGGTGGGGCAGAACATGTGCACTTCACGGCAACTTCTTTCGATGAACAAGGGCGTGCCGCAGTGCTTGCAGACCACCGTCGTCTGCACTTTCCGGACACGAGAAACATTTCCCCACATACGCTTCACCTCCAAAATCGTTTTTGCCTATCCGACCCGGCCCCATTCGTCAAGCCTCACCACACGCACCTATTGCCTTTATTGAAGAAAATCCGCACTATCCTGAAAACGAAGACGGCAGGGAGCATGAAGGCATGGAAATCAGGAAGCTGACGGCGGACCTCAAACCCGCCCTCGATCTGGTCTGGGGCGTCTTTCTCGAATACACCGCGCCCGACTTTTCGGAAGAAGGCGTGGAGACGTTCAGGCGGTTCATCGACCATGACGGCATGGCGTCCGCGGTGGCTGATGGAAGCTGCGATCTCTGGGCCGCCTTTCTCGGCCCGGCCCCTGTGGGCGTCATCGCGGCGAGAGGAAACCACATCTGCCTCTTTTTCGTCGCCGGCCCCTCCCAAAACCACGGGGTAGGCCGTCGGCTTTTCGAGACCTTCCGCGCTCACCGCCTCGGCCATGTCTCCCACACGCCATCACCGTCAATGCCGCCCCTTCCGCAGTCCCGGCGTATCGGCGGCTCGGCTTCAAGAGCACGGGTGAAGAGAAGCTGGTCGACGGCATCCGTTTCGTACCGATGGAACGCCCGGTCGAGGCCCAACCACCATTCCGTGGCTGAGCGTGAGAGCTGAATTCTTCAGGGATTACACCGTAACGCAGTCATTGGCTGAAACCGTATCGGCATCCGGCGCGGTCCATTTCCGCCTTGCACCGTCGCCGTAAGGAAAAGGCAGCTTGGCGGCAGAAGCATTCCGAGGGCTGGAGCAGATGAACGTTGACTTTTTACAAAAGTCAAAGTGGTCATTCTGCCCCAAAACGTCGTTTTTGGCAGAATCCACGCACCTGTGTGGCGGGCCACACCTGCGTGTGGGCAGAGCCCTTTCAAAATAAAACGACTGTAAGCCTGTTGTGGGACGGCACACCCTTCCTCGCCGCTGCGCCGGACCTTTTCTCCTGCCCGGGACGAAAGCGGGGAACATGGGGGATTTCGGCTGCCGCGAGCTTTATCCGGCGAGAGCGGACTCTACAGCATGTTCACCGGATCGATGTCCAGCGAAAGGCGCAGGTTGGGCGGCGAGGCGAGAGGCAGGAGCGAGGCGTAGAGGGAGCGGATGGCCTGCCAGTCCCCGGCCTTGAAAAGGCACTGGAAACGCTTGCGGCCCCGCAGGAGCGGCAGGGGCGCGGGCGCGGGGCCGAGCACGGTCACGCCAGCCGCCCTGCTCTCGGAACGAAGCTGGGCCGTGATGCGGCTCAACAGCGTGGGGCCGTCCACCCAGTCGAGCGGATACGAAAGCCGCAGCAGGGCCAGATTGATGAAGGGCGGGTAGCGCCGCCGCTTGCGCAGGGCTATCTCATACTCGTAAAAGCCCTCGTAATCGCCGTTTTTAACGAATTTCCAGCAATAGTGGTTCACGTCGCGGGTCTGAATGAGCACCTGCCCCGGCTTTTCGCCGCGACCCGCCCGGCCCGAGGACTGCACCAGCAGTTGAAACGTCCGCTCCGCCGCGCGGTAGTCGGGCAGATTCAGGCCGATGTCGCCGTCCGCCACCACCGCCAGCGTGACGTGCGGGAAATGATGCCCTTTGGAGAGCATCTGCGTACCCACAAGCACCTGCGCTTCCCGGCGGGCGAAGGCTTCAAGGATTTCCTCCATGCGACCGGGACGGCGGGTGCTGTCCCGGTCGAGACGCAGGACACGGCCCCCGGGGGGCAGGAGCGTCCCCACAAACTCCTCGACCCGCTCGGTGCCCTGCCCCATCGGGTGAAAATGCAGCCCTTTGCAGGTGGGGCAGGGAGAAGGAAAAGGCACGGAGTAGCCGCAGTAATGGCAGACCAGCCGCTCCCGCCCCTTATGATAGGTCAGGCCGATGTCGCAGTGCGGGCAACGGGCCACCTTGCCGCAATCAAGGCAGTACATGAGCGGCGCGTAGCCCCGGCGGTTGAGCAGGATGACCACCTGATCGCCCTGCGCCACCGTTTCCTTGATCGCCGCCAGCGTTTCCGGGACGAGGATGGATTCGGAACAGTCCGCGCTGCGAATATCCACCAGCCGGATGGACGGCAGCGTGCCGCCGCCCACGCGCGCGGGCAGGACGGACACCGGGATTTTGGCCTCGCGCACGGCGTAATAGGTCTTCAGGTCCGGGGTGGCCGAGCCGAGCACAAGGAGGCCGCGCACTTGCGCGACACGGAACCACGCCACCTCCTTGGCCTGATAGGTCAGCCCCTCGTCCTGTTTGAACGAGGCGTCGTGTTCTTCGTCGAGCACCACCGCCCCCAGCGCCGGAATGGGCAGAAAGAGCGCCGAACGGGTACCGACGACAAGGCAGGGCCCGCGGCGCTTGGCCAGATCGCGAAAGGTCTTTTCGCGCAGAGCCGGAGACTGGTAGCCGTGAAAAAAATACAGGGGCATTTCCGGGACGGCGAGGGAGGCGTCGCGCCGCAGCTTGAGCGCCAGCGCCACTTCCGGGGCCAGCAGCAGCATGGAGCGACCCCGGCGCAGGCATTCCCGCGCCAGCTCCATATATACCGCCGTCTTGCCGCTGCCGGTCACGCCGAAAAGCAGATGGGACGCCGCCTTGCCCACGTCCAGTGCGGCGCGGAAGGCGGAAAGGGCTTCTTCCTGCGCTTCGGACAGGGCAAAGGAGGCTGCCGTAGCCGGAGGAAGCAGGGCGCTCCCGGGCTCCTCTCCGCAAAGCCCGCCGTCCAGAGGACGCAGGACGACCAGTCCGTTTTTGAGCAGGGATTCCAGAGCGGGCGCCACGGCCTGCCCCAGACGGCGCAGCAGGTCCCGGCGGGAGACGGCCCCGTTTTCCAAAAGAAATTCCAATACCTCGATCTGGCGCACGGCGGTGGGCCGCACGGACCACGGTGGATCGCACCGCAAGACGCACAACTCGCTGGCCGCAGCGTCCTCCCGCGGGCCGAGCAGTTCCGCTTCGCCCCGCAGCCACGCCTCGCCGAGACGCCGCAAGGCTTCGGGCGGCAGATGGGGAAGGTCCTTAAGAAGCCTGAGGCACGCCCTGCCTGTCCCTTCCATCGTGCGCAAGCGCATCTGCGTCACGCGCAGACCCGCCGGGAGCACCATCGCCAAAATCTGGCCCGGCGTCACGGCCTGCCGCAGGGCGAGCTGGCGCACCATCTCCATGTGGCCCGGCGGCAGGAGCGGTTCCGTCTCCAGAGGCCAGAGCATGGGACGCGCGGCAACCCCTTCCGGCAAGGGCGAACCTTCGCCCAAGACCACCCCCACGCGCAACATGCCCCGGCCAAGCGGCACGGCAACCCGGAGGCCGGGAGGCCATGCGCCCTCTGAAAGCCACTCGGGTACGGCATAGGTCAGGGAGGCAAAGGGAGGGCTCAAGAGAGCGACGGTACGAAGCAAGGGGACATCCTCGGGAAAGGCGGGAAGGCCTCCGGAAAAGGCGCGAACGCCTTCCGGGAAGGAGCCTCCCCGCCGTCGGACGGCATGGGAGCCGTTAGCAGAGTATTTCGCGCAGACGGGCCTTGAGGCTCTCGCTCAACTTGTTGTCCATCAGGCCGAAATAGATGTTCGCACACAGATAGTCCACCCAGTCGCCCGCGTCGAAGCGCACGCCGCCCATCTTGACGGCCAGCATACCGCGTTCTCTGGCCAGCGAAGCCAACGCGTCGGTGAGCTGGATTTCCCCACCCTGCCCCGGCCGGATGCGTTCCAGATGATCGAAGATGTCGGGCGTGAGCACGTAGCGGCCTACGATGGCCAGCCGGGAATCGACCGTGCCCACGGCGGGCTTTTCCACCATGTCGGTGATGGACCACACGCCCGGGGCGATCTCGTCGCCGGACACGATGCCGTAGCGGTTCACCTTGTCGGCGGGGACTTCCATGACGCCGATGACGGGCATGTCACGTTCCGAAGCCACGCGCACGAGCTGCGTGAGCCCGGCGTCGTCCCCGAACATGAGATCATCGCCCACCATGACCGCGAAGGGTTCGGTTTTCACCATTTCCCGGGCGCAAAGGACCGCGTGACCGAGGCCGAGCTGCTTTTTCTGGCGCACGGCCATGATGTTGACCATTTCGGCCACGTCGCGCACCACCTTGAGCAGTTCCGTCTTCCCCGCCCGCTCAAGCACGGCCTCAAGCTGCGGATTGTAGTCGAAGTGATCCTCGATGACGCTCTTGTCCCGGTTGGTGACGAAAACCACGTCCTCAACCCCGGCGCGCATGGCTTCTTCGACCACGTACTGCACCACGGGCTTGTTGTAGATGGGGAGCATTTCCTTGGGGATGTTCTTGCTGGCGGGCAGCGAACGGGTTCCCCACCCGGCGACCGGGATGACCACTTTGCGGATATTCATGACGGGCTCCTTGAAAAAAATATTGCGGGCCGGAACGAGCCGGCCCGGAAAAAGGGATCAGCCGAGCGCCTTGCCGACAATCCCCGCCAGCTCCTTCGCATAGGCGCGAACCCTCTCCGCGTCCTGCCCCTCGACCATGACCCGGCACAGGGGCTCGGTGCCGGAATAGCGCAGCAAAACACGGCCCCGGCCCTCCAGCCCGCTTTCGATGCGCTCGACGGCCTCGGCGATGTCGGGACAGTCCTCAAAAGGCGTCTTGCGCTCGACGTGCACGTTCCGGAGTTCCTGCGGATACGGCGTAAGCAGGCCGGCCAGTTCGGAAAGCGGCTTCCCGCGCTGGCGCATGATCCGCAGAATCTGCAGGGCGGCCAGCAGGCCATCGCCGGTCGTGCTGTACTCGCGGAAAATGAGATGCCCCGACTGCTCCCCTCCGAGCAGCGCGCCGTGCTGCCGCATGGCGGCGACGACATGGCGGTCGCCCACATTGGTGCGTACCAGCGTGCCGCCCCGCTCCTTCATGAAAACTTCCAGCGCCATGTTGCTCATGACGGTGGCCACCAGAATATTCCCCGGGAGCTTCCCCTGCTGCATGAGGTCCTGCGCGCACAGGGCCATGATCTGATCACCGTCGAGCACCGCTCCCTTCTCGTCGACCACGATGAGCCGATCCGCGTCCCCGTCGAGGGCCAGGCCGATATCGGCTCGCGTCTCGCGGACCTTGGCGGCCACGGCCTCGGGATACAGGGAACCGCAGCGGTAGTTGATATTCAGGCCGTTGGGTTCGGTGCCGATGCGCACGACCTCGGCCCCGAGTTCCTCCAGAGCCAGCGGCGCGACGCGGTAGTTGGCTCCGTTGGCGCAGTCGATGACCACCCGCAGCCCCTCAAGAGACAGGTGCGAGGGGAAGCTATTCTTCAGATAGACGATGTAGCGACCCGGCGCGTCCTTGATCTTGTAGGCGCGGCCCGTGTCGGCGGGATCAGGATAATTCCAGTCGAAATCGGGATCGAGCACCATTTCGGTCATGCGATCCTCGTCGGCGTCGGGGATTTTGAAACCCTCGGCGCTGAAAAACTTGATCCCGTTGTCGCTGTAGGGATTGTGCGAGGCGGAGATCACCACGCCCAGATCGGCCCGCATGTTGGTGGTCAGAAAGGAAATGGCGGGCGTAGGCAACGGCCCCACGAGGAAGACGTCCATGCCTGCGGCGAGGAGCCCGGCGGCCAGCGCGTTTTCAAAGACGTAGCCGGAAAGACGCGTATCCTTGCCGATGACCACACGGCTGCGGCGGTTTTTGCTGCGGTAGAAGGTGCCCGCGGCCAAGCCGAGGCGCAGGGCCACTTCCGGGGTCATGGGATAGGTATTGACGCGGCCTCTCATGCCGTCGGTACCAAAAAGACGGGTGCTCATTCGCTCACTCCAGACGCTGCGGGTTGCTGGTCGGCGCTTGCGCCGTTTTCTTCGGGAAGCTGGTGATGGATGACCGTCACCTGATCCGGGTTCACCTTGATCACACGACCGCCTTTGGGCACCGTCACCTGGAGGGCGACCTGCGTCCGCGCCCCGGGAAGCGGCAGGGCTGCGGCGGCTGGAACCGCGACCTGAAACTGCGTAAGGTATGTGGAATCCCTGACCAGAGCCTGCGGCACGGAAACCAGCAGGTTGACGCTCGCGGGTTCCACGGTGACGCCCGTCCCCTCGGCCTCGAAAAGCACGTCCCGCTGAAGGCTCAGGGTCCGCCGCCGCACGTCGAGCCGCCACGTCACGGTCACGGTCTGCGGCATGATTTCCACTGACGGGGGGGCCAGCAAAGCCACCTGCTCGGTGACAGCCCGGCCCTCGGCGTCAAGATCAACGGGGACTTCGGCGCTGATGTCCTTCAGGGAGGCGACGGCTGCGGCGGGGCCGCGGACCGTGACCTGCTTCGGCTCCACCACCACGTCCTTGAGCGTGACGGAAGAGGCCGCGGGCGAGGCGCGCAACGTCACCTTGACCGGCAGGCTTTTCTCCATGATCTTGTCCACTTCCAGAATCATGCGCGAGGGCGTGACCTCAAGCACCTCATAGGCGCGCAGTTCCGGCGGCTTGTAGCTCGTGGTCAGGGGAATGACATTGCGGCCCGCCGTGACCCCGGAAAGGTCCATCGTATACGAAAGTTCGCGCGTCGTCATGGAACGCAGGAGTTCTTTCGGGCCGCGAAAACGCACGCTGACCTTGTTGATCTGGCCTCCGGTCACGATAAGGCCGGGCGGAAGCCCCTTGTAGTCGATACGCACGTCGACCACGCGCTCGATCTCTTCCCGTGCGTTCAGGGTGTACCACAAGCCCAGAGCCACGAGGAAGGCCACGAGCAGATAGGGCAGGTTGGACTTTTGAAATTCACTTTTCAAGGACATTGTTCAACGTCTCCCGCAGTTGTTCGGCGTCGGGCATCACGGACAGGTGGCCCCGGGAAGCCACGCTGACCTCGCCGCGCTCCTCGGAAACGACGATGACCGTCGCGTCGCTGACCTCGGTGGCACCGAGGGCGGCGCGGTGGCGGGTGCCGAAGCTCTGGCGGTCCATGTGCGCGAGGGGGAGGATGCAGCCCGCCGCGGCGATGCGGCCCTTGCGGATGATCACCGCGCCGTCGTGCAGGGCCGTGTTGGGGAAAAAGATGGTCAGCAGAAGCTCGCGCGAAATGCGCGCATCAAGCACTACGCCGCCCTGCATCATGTCGCCGAGCTGGACGTTGCCTTCGAGCACAATCAGGGCGCCGATGCGCCGCTTGGCGAAATATTGGCACACCCAAACCAGATCGCCCACCAGCGACGTGGGCGCGGTCCGTTTTTTCCACGAAAGGTACTGCGTACCCATCGTGGCCAGCGCCTGCCGGATGTCGTCATGAAAGAGGATGACAGTAACGAGGAAAAGGGAACCGAAAAGGTTGTCGAGCAGCCACGAAAGGGAATAGAGGCCGATATAATGGGAAAGGGCGTAGACCGCCACGAGCAGCACCAGACCGACGAGCGCGGAAAAGGCCCGCGTTCCCCGTATGAGGAGCAGGATGCGGTAAATGAGCAGCGTGACAAGCGCGATGTCGAGCATGTCGCGCCAGTAGTAAACCAGAAAATCCATATTCCGGCTCCGAAAAGAACGTTAGAGCCGTTTCATTTTGAAACCGCTCTGGCCACACGCAGGTATGGCCCGCCACAACGTGGCGTGGATTCTGCCCAAAACGACATTTTTTGGCAGAATGCCAACGTTGACTTTTGTAAAAAATCAACGTTCATCTGCTCCAGAGGCCGCGCCCGAACGTCAGAGCGGCGGCGTCATGGCCTCCACAAGGCGCAGGGCCTGCGCGCACCCCGCGACGTCGTGGACGCGGTGGTAGGGGATGCCGCGACTTGCGAGGAGCGCCACGGCCAGCCGCGTGGCTTCCGCGCGCTCGGCCAGTTCCAGCCCGAGCAGTTCCCGGAACAGGGACTTGCGTGAGAGGCCCACGTAGAGCGGGCGGCCAAGCGCGGCGAAACGCTCCATCCCCCGCAGGATGGCGACCGTGTGATCCCTATTTTTCCCGAATCCGATGCCGGGATCAAGCACTATCCGATCCTCGGGCAGTCCGGCCCGCACCAGCCGACCGAGATGGTTCTCGAAAAAGGCTAGAATCTCCTCAACCACGTTGCCGTAGCGGGGGTTGATCTGCATCTCGCGGGGCCTGCCCTGACTGTGCATGAGCACGTAACCGGGCTTGTAGTCGGCAAGCACTTCGGTGAGGGCGGGATCGGCGGCGCAGGCGGAAACATCGTTGACGATGTCAGCACCCGCCTCCAGCGCGGCCCGGGCCGTGCCCGCCTTCAGCGTATCCACGGACAGGATCGCCTCGGGACGGGCCGCGCGCAGGCGTTCCAGCACGGGCAAAAGACGCCGGATTTCCTCATCCTCGGGAACCGGATCGGCGTAGGGGCGGGTCGATTCCGCCCCGAGATCGAGCATTCCCGCGCCTTCGTCGAGCAGGCGCAGACCGTGTTCCACGGCCACGCCTGGATCAAGAAAACGCCCGCCGTCGGAAAAGGAATCGGGCGTCACGTTGACAATCCCCACCAGACAGAAGGGGGCAGGGCGCAGCGCCCTCCCCCCTCGAAGAATCCATGTACGTTCTGCGTTCACGCGCTGTTCCTGAAAGGGTCTCCCGATGAAAGAAAATCCCGGCGTCCGCCTCGGGCGCCGGGACCGAACGTCTACTGTTGCGGCTTCTCAGGCCCCTGATCCTCTCCGGCGGGCTCGAGCTTGAAGGTGTCGCCTCCGCTCTGCGCCTCGGGCGCGGGCGCCGTGGACGGCGCAGAAGGCGCGGAAGCTGCGGGCTTCGCGGCAGCGCCGTTCCCTTCCGCATCGAAAGGGGGCAGGGGTTCGCCCTTGATGAGCAGATCGATGTCGTCGCCCGTGATGGTTTCGCGGTCAAGCAGAGCCTTGGCCAGCGCGTGCAGGAGGTCGATGTTGTCCTGCAGGAGCTTGTGGCAGTTCTGACGCGCCGTTTCCACGAGCTTCTTGATTTCGGCGTCCACCACGCGGGCGGTGTCCTCGCTATAGTTACGCGCATGGCCCCAGTCGCGGCCGATGAAGACTTCCTCGCCCTGCTCGCCGATGGTCATGGGGCCGATGACGTCGCTCATGCCCCACTCGCAGACCATCTTGCGGGCCATGCCCGTGGCGCGCTCAATGTCGTTGCCCGCGCCGGTGGTGATGGTGTCGAAGATGATTTCCTCGGCCACCCGGCCTGCCAAGAGCACCATGAGGTTGTTCTGGAGGTAGGCCTTGGAGTAGCCGTGCCGGTCGCCTTCGGGAAGCTGCATGGTCACGCCGAGGGCGCGGCCGCGCGGGATGATGGTCACCTTGTGCACGGGATCGGTGCCGGGCAGGAGCTTGGCAACAAGGGCGTGGCCGCCTTCATGGTAGGCGGTGATGCGCTTTTCCTCGTCCGAAAGGATGAGGCTGCGGCGCTCCTTGCCCATGAGGACCTTGTCCTTGGCGTATTCGAAATCGCGCATGAACACGGTATCCTGCCCGAGGCGCGCCGCCTGGAGGGCAGCCTCGTTGACGAGGTTTTCCAGCGCCGCGCCGGAAAAGCCCGGCGTGCCGCGCGCGATGATTTCCAGATTGACGTTCTTGTCGAGCGGCGTGCGGCGGGTGTGCACCTCAAGGATTTTGAGGCGGCCCTTGACGTCCGGGGTCGGGACCACAACCTGACGGTCGAAGCGGCCGGGACGCAGCAGGGCCGGGTCCAGCACGTCGGGACGGTTGGTCGCGGCGATGAGGATGACGCCCTCGTTGGACTCGAAACCGTCCATTTCCACGAGGAGCTGATTGAGGGTCTGCTCGCGTTCGTCGTGACCGCCGCCAAGCCCCGCGCCGCGCTGACGGCCCACGGCGTCGATTTCGTCGATGAAGATGAGGCAGGGGGCGTTCTTTTTGCCCTGCACGAAGAGGTCGCGCACGCGGGAAGCGCCCACGCCCACGAACATTTCCACGAAGTCGGAACCGGAGATGGAGAAGAAGGGCACGCCCGCCTCACCAGCCACAGCCCGGGCAAGGAGTGTCTTGCCGGTTCCGGGAGGGCCGACGAGGAGCACACCCTTGGGGATGCGGCCCCCGAGACGGGTAAATTTCCGGGGATTGGAAAGGAAATCCACGACTTCGGAAAGTTCTTCCTTGGCTTCGTCCACACCCGCCACGTCGTCGAACGTGACCTTGCCCTGCTCCTGATTCAGCATCCGCGCGCGCGAGCGGCCAAAGGACATGGCCCTCCCCGCTCCACCCTGCATCTGGCGCATGAAGAAAATCCACACGCCGATGAGCAGCAGCATGGGGAACCATGACACGAGCAGCGTCATGTACCACGGGGATTCCTCAGCGGGCTCGGCCCGGACTTCGACCTTCTCCGCGATGAGCTTGTCCACCAGCGAAGGATCGTTCGGGGCGTAAATCTTGAACGATTTGCCGTCGGACGTTTTCCCTGTAATGGTATTCCCCTGAATAAGCACATCCGACACATCCCCGCTGGCGGCCTGACGCAAGAATTCACTGTACGTCATGCTGGGCTGGGCGGAGTGCTGCGGCTGGCTGAACAGGTTGAATACAATGACCATAGCCAGGGAGATAATCCCCCACAGCATAAGATTCCGCGTAAACTGATTCAAAAGTACCTCCGTATGGCCCGGCAGAGCCCTGCCGAACCGTCGGACACAGTGTAAGTTCTCTTCCAACGTTTGACAACGCCAGCCAAGGCGATCCGGGCTGCCCCGGGACGCTCCGGCTTCTGACGTCAATGGATTTCTATCAGAAAACCATATGCGATATCAAGGAATTATATCGACTCATCGACACGCGCAGCCTGTTGGAAAAACTATGCTTCCACAAAATCAGACGGGGTGGCCGAAAAAACTCAGCGCTCCAATGCGGGGCCGCCTTCGAGCCGGGCGCGGTAGAGAGAGTGTGTGTGGTGGTGGGAGGGAATGAGCGGACGCGGGGCTTCGCATGGAAAAGGGACAAGTCCGGGCCATCCCGTCTGAAAGATGGACAGCGAAAAGCCCCTCGCCTTCGCCCCACCCTCCGCTTTTCTCCAAAAGCCGGAAGCCTTCCGCCGCCCTCGCCGACAAAAAGCCCCCGCGCCATAGGAACATGGCAGGGGGGCTCCGCATCCTGAAAAAGGCAGGCTAGAAAAGTTTCTTATAGAGATCGCTCACGATTTCCATGCTCATCACGCGGGGATTGGTCGCGGCGCAGGTGTCCTTCTGGGCGTGGGCCACCATTTCGGGAATGTCGCGGGGATCGATGGCCTTGACGTAGCGGGCGGCCAGTTCCCTGACGGTCGTGGGGATGCCCACGTCGCGGCTGAGGGTCTTGATGGCGGAAATGGCCAGTTCAGCGGCGGCCCGCTCGGAAAGCCCGTCCGTGCACTCGCCCATCATTTTGGCGATGGCCACGAAGCGGTCGAGGCGGGAAATGAGATTGAACTCCTCCACATGCGGTAGAAGGATGGCATTGCACTCGCCGTGCGGCAGGCTGTAGAAGCCGCCGAGCTGATGGGCCATGGCGTGCACGTAGCCGAGTCCGGCGTTGTTGAAGGCCATGCCCGCCATGTACTGGGCGTAGGCCATGCCCTCGCGGGCCTCCATGTCCTTGCCGTTGGCCACGGCCTTGCGCAAATACTTGGAAACGAGGCGAATGGCCTGTTCCGCGCAGGCGTCGGTCATGGGCGTAGTGTTGGTGGACACGTACGCTTCGATAGCGTGCGTCAGCGCGTCCATGCCTGTGGCGGCGGTCAGCGCCGGAGGCATCCCCACCATGAGCAGGGGGTCGTTGACGGCCACGTTGGGCGTCAGGAACCAGTCCACGATGGACATCTTCACATGGCGTTCCTTGTCGGTGATCACGCAAAAGCGCGTCACTTCCGAGGCCGTGCCCGCCGTGGTATTGATGGCGATGTAATGGGGCAGCATGTGGTTGACCTTGTCCACGCCCTCGTATTGGTAAATCGCCCCGCCGTTGGAAAGCAAAATGCCAATGCCCTTGCAGCAGTCGTGTGACGAGCCGCCGCCGATGGAAATGAGCCCGTCGCAGCCTTCGGCCTTATACTGGGCCACGCCCTCGGTGACGTTCTCGTCGGTGGGGTTGGGCACGGTCCTGTCGTACACGCTGTAGGGGATGTTGTCGCCTTCCAGAATGTCCGTGATGGTTTTCAGGATGCCCGTCTGCACAATGCCCTTGTCCGTGACGATAAGGGGCTTGGTGATGTGATAGGTGCGGACGTAATGGGGAATGCCCTGACACGCCCCCACGCCGATAAGGGAAATGCCGGGAACGAAAAAGCTGTGCATCTTTCCGGGAACAGACATGCTCAATCCTTTCAAAGGCAGTAAGTGAAAAATCCCATGCGGGCGACCGGGCGGCGAACGCCGCGGGCGGAAACGGCTCCCGCAGAGAATTTGAGTGTTCAACCAAACGTCCCCACACACCTAACGCAAAAGGCGGCGGTTGGCTAGATGGAAAATGCCCTTTTTTTCACGACAGGGGAAAGAATAATAATGAAGCGAGGTCAGGAGGAAAAGCTCCACAGCCAGCGAACCACGGCCAAAAGGAGCAGCGAGAGTGCGGCGTTGACCAGATAGAGGCGGCGCAACGCAAGAGTTTTGACGATTTCCATCGTCACGGCGCTGAACGCGGCCACCGTAAAAAGCAGCGTAAACGGCGCGTCCGAACCAAAAAGCGCGTCCCAGCCTTCCGCGTGGAAGCGGTCGGAAAAAAGCCCGTAGAGCACGGCCACCGGAACGAAGGCAAAGGGCAGCAGCCGCCACGGTCGGGGAACAAGCCTGATTTCCCAGCGTCTTTTCAACTTCCCTCCCCCGGCGGGCGGG
>OFHP01000256.1_pt1 | contig 38069 bp, 34 predicted proteins | sample 1521651 | NCBI WGS metagenome assembly OFHP01 (sample SAMEA3504105, study PRJEB24116) | mouse gut metagenome | biome: mouse gut; feature: mouse-associated habitat; material: faeces | place: Denmark | collected 2011 | reverse complement strand
CAAAGATTTTGTAAATTCATAATATTTTCATCATATTCTAAAATCTGAATCATTTATTAAGGCACCTATTTTATCATGCTAAAATCATTTCATATACTATCACAATACTGCTATATCTCAAAAACAGGAAACAAAGTTATATTAGAGAATTAACCCTCCATATTATACACGACATTTTAGCAAAATTATTGATATGTTTTTGCATGTAAATACATAATATTCTATCTTTGTAGAATAAAACAGGTAAGATATGGAGTCATTCAGAAAAAACATATTACAGCAGATAGAATGTATAGCCACAGGACGCATTTTTACATTCCGGGATTTGTCCTTCGATAACGATAAAACGGCCAATGTTGCCGTACTGCTCTCTGAACAAAGTAAAAAAGGTATTTTGGTACGTGTTGAGAAAGGTGCTTATTATCGTCCCAGAAAATCCGCGTTAGGGCTGGGAAAACTGCCTATTTATCAGGATGAGCAATTTCGTTACCTCACCGAAAAACTGAACGGCTATATCACAGGCGCATATGTTTACAACAAAATGGGGCTTACAGAACAGGTAGCAACCACTATAACTATAGCAACGTGCTATCCGGTACGGCATTTCCGTTTTAAGAACTTGGACGTGGAATGTGTCAAAGCCTACTATAGCGATTGTACCAACGAAAGCCTTATCCCGTTTCTGCGGTTACTCGATGCCATAAAAGACATGAAACATATTCCTGGAACAACAGAACAGGATATTTATAATCGGGTTAAAACTCAATATTTCAGCCATTATTCTGTGGCAGAACTGAAAAAAGTAATAACTTTGGCAAAGAATTACCCACCCCGGGTTCGTAAAGTCGTTGCAGACATTTTAGGGGATATAAAACAAGCAGCGTTACAACGGGAAATGAAAAAGACTTTACTTCCCACAACCCGGTTCAATATGAATTACAAAACAGTGTAAACAGATATATGAATTTACATTCGGACAAAGAAGCGTTTAAAGAAATCATTGCACTGGCTGCGGAACATTTTGGCTATGAACAGTCGCACATAGAAAAGGATTATTGGGTATCAAAAATACTCTGTGATATTTCCTTGTCCGAATATAAAGATAAAACCTTTTTCAAAGGTGGAACGTCTCTGTCAAAAGCCTACGGATTGATTGAACGATTCTCAGAAGATTTGGATTTGTTTGTCTTCACAGGGGATAAAACGGCATCGAAGCAGGCGGAAAAGACCTTGAACAAAAAACTGTCGAAGTTTATCATCGAACAGAATAACGACATCTACAAGGAAGATTTGTCGGAAACGGGCGGTAACTATCGTAAGCTCTATTTCTCGTATAACAATGTATTTCAAGGAGTAGGTTTGAAGGAACATTTAGAAGTAGAAATAAAGTCCTGCGACTTGCCGGACAAAAAGCAGATGTTCTACCCGGCGGACTCTCGGACAATCAAGCCAATAGTAACCGCATTCCTTAAAAGCATCAGTCAGCAAGAAATAATCTCCACATATGGATTGGAAAGTTTTGAAGTACAATGTATCAATCCACGAAAAACTATCTGCGACAAGATTTCACGATTGGTAAAATTATCATATAATGACGATGCTAACGCATTGTTTGCAAAACATATTCGTGATGTTTATGACTTATCGGCACTCTATTATAATAAAGAATACAAAAATTACTTACATTCAGAAGAATTTTTGGAAGCCATGTATCAGGTAACGATAGAAGATGGGCTAAGCAGAAATTCACGTTCGCACTTGTCGCTGGCTGACGCTCCGATATTCAAAGATGCCGAAAAGGTCATGGCATTACCCGAAATAGCAACAGCCTATTCTACCGATTTGAAAAAACTAACCTTTGATAAAACAAAGATGCCACCAATCGAAAATGCTGTGGAAGCATTGAAAAAACTGCATGAAATATTGATACGTTTTGAATTGTATCGAACTGAAGATAAACATATTTGAACGCAGTATAACATAAGGTAGCCATACTTTTGAGCCTTCAAATATTTAAATGATTTTAGTTAATTCTCCCTGCAATATTTGTTCCTTATAAAGAAAAACAAGTATATTTGTACATGTTCTTAGACGTACTACAAAAAGCCAAGTAAAACAGCGAAATCTGTACATAGGATTAAACGTTGGACTTTAAAAATCTTGCTGGATTAAGATATTGGTGACGAATGGGTTACGAAGTGTATTCGAGTCCCGTCCGCACCGCTGAAAGTCAAGACAATAAGTTGACAAAAGCGGACAAAGCACGTAATATTTAAGGTATTACGTGCTTTTTTATTGCTCTTCAGAAAACAACGAAAGCCACAAAAAAGCCCCGGAAAGACAAAATTCAGTTACAAATTCGTTACAGAAAAAAGGAGTGGGAAAAATTGTAACGATTTTTGAGTTAAACGCTTGATTGTGTACTTCTTGTCTCTCAAATGTCTGCTCCGATTTTAGTCCTAAATCCTTCCTTTGTCCCCTCGTTTACCAAAGGAGTTAAAAAGAAAGAATTATGAGCAGTACGTTTAAAACGCTTTTCTACATCAGAAAGAATTATCTGAACAAGGAGAAAAAAGCCCCCATTATGATTCGGGTGACTATCAATGGCAAGATGGTGCAATTCAATTCCAAATTGGACATCGAGCCCGAATTATGGAATCCCAAGAAGCAGGAAGCCACCGGAAACGGAAGTCAGGCGAAAAAGTTCAACAGTCTGTTAGCCAACATCAGGTATTCCATCCAAAACCATTTCCACGAAATCGCTCTCGAAGAAACCCCTACCCCGGAGAAGGTACGCGATTCGTTTTTAGGGGTTACTGATAAGCAGACGACTTTAATGGTACTTTTCCAAAGGCATCTGGACAACCTGAAAAATATTGTTGGCAAGGGCATGGCAAAGGCTACCTATGATAAGTATGAGATTACCTTCCGGAGAGTGAAGGAGTTTATGAAAAGCAGATACAATATTCCGGACATTCCCCTCCGGGATATTAAAAATATATTTATCGTGGATTTTGAAAATTTTCTTATCCAAAGGTATGATTACGGGAAGAATACAAGGGCTAAGTTTTTACAGCGGTTTCATTCAGTCCTCCTCATTGCCAAAAGGAATAACTGGATACGGAATGACCCGTTCAGCAATTTCGTCATCGGAAGCCAGAAGGTGGACAGGGGATATTTGACGCAAGCGGAAGTCGATGCCATCTGGAACAAAGAATTAAATGTGACCAGACTGGAGAAAGTGAGGGATGCTTTTATTTTTGCCTGTTATACCGGATTGGCGTATATTGATGTCTGCCATCTGAAGCAACACAATATCGTCACCATCAACGGGGAACGGTGGATACAGACACGACGACAAAAAACTGATACGTTAGTGGAGGTGCCTTTGCTGAAAATTCCGGAACTTATCATTGAAAAATACAAGGGGCGTGTTCCGGGGGATGCACTTATCCCTATTTCCACCAATCAAAAGGTAAATGCGTATCTCAAGGAGATTGCCGACCTGTGTGCCATTCAGAAGAATCTAAGTTATCACCTTGCGCGCCATACGTTTGCCACGACTATTACTTTAAGTAAAGGCGTGAGTATGGAGAGTGTCAGTAAAATGCTGGGACATACGAAGATTACCACGACACAGATTTATGCCCGCATCCTGAATTCTAAAGTGAAGGAGGAAATGAAGTTGGTAGAGACAGCATTAGAGAATGCTGGATGAAGTGTCCGGTTATTTATTCAGGATTGAAAAGAAATGGATTCAAAGATTATTTTATACAAATAAAATGTCAGAATGCGGACAGGAAATTTGTCCGCATTCTGATTTTCTACACTCTATCTTATAAGGACTGGTTATTGAGGAACTCCCCCAATTTCCGGTACACCGCCACAAACTCTCCGAACGTCAATTCCTGTGAATGGGTTTCGTTTACGTCGATGTAGTACTCTATCTCCGTTTCCTTGCCTCCTTCCTGAGAAATGCGTTTACTTATCCACGGGACGGTGCGGAACGTGGGCAGGCGACTGTCTTCCCGGATGGAAAAGGCGATGCCGGGCTGTGAGCCTATGGGATAGTCTGCCGCATCCCAGCGGACTTGTCGCTCGCCGTTTTCTCCGAATACCCTCAGAAAAGCGGAGGCCGCATCGGCTATCTGTTGCAACTGACCCGCCGGCATCCAGTCAAAGTCTGCGTCGATGTTGTCAAGGCTGTAATTGACGTTAAATTCATCCCGGTCGGCATACAGACTTATGTGTTTGCTGACACAAACATTGCATCCCTCACTGGCTTTTATCTTACACTGAAACGGAGTCTTTTCCCGCTCGATAAACCGTCCCATTACCCGGTAGAGTTCTTCCATTTGAGGATAAGTTACACCGTAAATCTCTCCCTTGCCGATGGTCAGGCAATAGCCCGTGCCTCCGGATTCCAAACGTTCCCCGTGTTCCTTGTGTTTCCGCGCCGTTTGCCGTTCGTAGTCAAACAACCGCCTCAATTCTTTTTCCTGGGTGTGGAAGAAGGTCTGCATACGGATGATAAGTTTGCAGCATTCCGATAGCTGGCAGACCGAAGCGGTGAAACCGCCCAGCGTGTCGAGCAGGCGGCGGGCTTCCTCTTTAGAGGGTTTGGCATAGGCAAGGTACCACCCGCACGCTTTTTGAAGGATGCCGCAGTCGGCAAGCCACGGGCGTTCGAAGGAGATAAAGAGACGGTTTAAACGGCAGAAGTTATCGTGAAGCACTTCCAACGGGTTGGGGGCTGTCATGTCGGCGGCATAATATTTCAGGCTCTTTTCCAATTGGCTGAAGAAAGCGGATTCCGAAGGCGTCAAAGTAAATTTGTGCTCTTTCTTTTGTGTTTCCTCTGCGGAAACCGGGCGTTTTTCTGTGTTTTCCATTACATACCTCCTTCCTGATTCGTGTCTTGCAATTCGGGCGAGGTTTCAGGAGCTTCAGGAGCGAGCAGGCTCTCTATTTCCTGTAGCGCATGCTGATGGTATTTGAGGAAAACGGAGGCTAAAGCGCGGTAGCGGTTAAGGGCAAACAGGAAATCCGACCAGCTTGTCCATGCTTCGATAATCCGTTGCCGTTCTTTCCGGGGAACGGCATCTTCGATAAGGTAGGAAAAGCAGGCTTTTTGCAGGACGGGAATCTCTTCCACACACGAGTGCTCCATCAGAGCCAGCATTTCAACGAAACGCACGGTGCGCCGCTTCAAAGCCCGCAACCATGCATCGTCCGAAGCTACGGCGTTGGCGTCCTGATTCATTAGAACATGTTGGTGAAAGTAATGGTTTCTGGCTTCAACCTGCTCACCAACTGAGGGGTGATCGGTTTCTTGTTGACCGTTGAAAATAACGGCGTTTGTGTTTTCTTCTGGGTTCATGTTTTGATAATAAAAATGTTATTTAACTTAGGTTTATTTGTTTCTTAATTGTAATTACAAAGAATTTAACTTTTATTTTAATTTAGACATTTATGTAATGTCATTACTTGTTTAAAAAAAAGCTTTCATTTACAATTATTTGAAAGCTATAATGAACAAGGAAAAAAGTAATATTCAGAAATACATAAGTCTAAAAGTTAAAGAGTTTAGAGAGTCCACAGGACTTACACAAGAACAATTTGCAGAAAAACTGAATCGTTCAAGAACCTTTATTTCTAATAGAGAAAATCCCAATAGCCGTGAGGCTTTTAGTTTTGAGTTCTTAAATGAAATAGCTAATGAATTTGAAATGTCCCCTAAATTTTTTATGCCAGATAAAGGATTGAAATAAACCATACTGAATTCAATTTTACAATACAACTATTTTCCTTGATTTTTAAGAGAAGGCACAAAAAAGGTTTCTGCCTTTCCCGTTGACTGACACTCCAAAGAAGCCGAGGGCACATTAATGCACCTACACGGGGGTACAGAAACCTATATCAGAGTAGCAGGCAAAAAAATGCCTGCCACATGATAGAAGCAGGTTATCTACTTCTTTGGAATTGTCAGTCACAACAAATATATAAACTGTTCTTATAATATCAAAACATTATTCAAAAAATCTTTCCTTTACGATATAATTAAATGAAATACAGGTTTTGTAATGTCGTGGAATTTTCATATATTTATAGGTGTCTTCTCCTGAGCGGCGTGTTACGGTGTGGGTTGTAAGTCATAAAAAGGACTTTTTGTGTCTTCCTTGAAATCCGTAAGCATCGGCGTCAGGAACTGGAACGCGGAACACCGGAATAAACGAATCTCATAACCACAGTCATGAACCAATTGCAAACCATCCAAAGCAAGATATACGAAATCCGCGGGCAGCGCGTGATGCTGGACCGGGATTTGGCGGAATTGTATCAAGTAACCACCAGTAATTTGAATAAAGCAGTGAAGCGAAACATCAAACGTTTCCCGTCTGACTTTATGTTTCAATTGACACCTGACGAATGGGAATCTCTAAGATTCCAAATTGGAATCTTAGAGACCGGCAGAGGAAAGCACACGAAATATTTACCCTATGCTTTCACCGAACAGGGCTTAGCCATGCTTTCCGGTATATTAAACTCAGACACAGCCATACAGGTGAATATTAATATCATGCGTGCTTTTGTTGCAGTCCGGCAACTGATAGCAAATCCTCCTATTGATAAAGTTTCCTTGCTTCAGCGGGAAGTGAAGGAACTCAAAGAATACATGGAAGAAGTGTTTGCTGACCAGAACGACATCAACGAAGATACCCGCATACAAATCGAACTGATTGACCAGACCCTTGCCGAATTGCAGATACAAAACAAAGAACGCGAAAAGAAACCCCGCCCCCGAATCGGATTTATCAGATATGATGAAGATTCCACGGAAAAGTAAAAAGGTGCCTGTGCCATTACATCCGCCGGGGATTGTCTCACATCGCTGCGGATGCGGAACGGTATTGGTGCGGTACTCCTGCGGTAGCGACCGAACGAGTACCGCACATATACCGCACCAGTACCGCAGCAACACCGGAGGAGTACCGCACCTATAGGAGCCAATCCATAGCCAATCTCTGGCAAATTTCAGGCGAATCCGTGCGGACGAAAACAAAAATGAAATAATTGGATGAAAAATGGTTCGTTTGAACTATTTTTGAAAATTGAAAGAGTTAGTCTATTATCATAGCAGGATGGAACGGATTGATTTGTTGCTGACCCGTCATGGGGAGACGCTTGAAAACCGCCGGCATGTGCTTCAGGGACAATTGCCGGGCACTCTTTCCCCGTTGGGATTGAGTCAGGCGGAACGTTTGGCGGAACGTTTGGCGGGCGAATCGTTGGATGCGGTTGTATGCAGCGATTTGGCCCGCAGTTATGACACGGCTTGTGCCGTTGCGCGCCTTCACGGTTTGGAACCGCAACCAACTCCTTTGCTTCGTGAGATGGATTGGGGAATTTATACGGGGGAAACACTGGAAGATGTGGATTGGTATCATTTGCCGCCCAGTGTGGAATCTGTCGAGGAATTGTATCGCCGGGCCGCTTGTTTTATAGATTATCTGCGCGGGACGTTTCCCGGCAAGCGTTTGCTGGCGGTGGGACACGGTGCTTTCAACCGGGCTATATTGGCTTATCTGGGAGGGAAGCAGCCTTTTGATATGGTGGAGATGCCGATAATGGAGAATACAAGTATTGAACGATTGGAAATATGAAAATATATACACGGGGGGGGGACCGGGGAAAAACCGGACTGCATGGCGGACAGCGGGTGGACAAAGATGATGTCCGGATTGAAGCGAACGGGACATTGGACGAATTGAATGCTGCGATAGGAGTCATTCGGGCAATGGCGGGCGAAGGGCACGAATGGCAGGAAATGTTGTTTCGTATACAGCAGTCGTTGATGGTGGTGATGTCGCATGTTGCCACGCCTGCCGCGCTGATTTCACAGAATCCGAATATCTTGCCGGAAAATCTTGACACATATTGTGAGGAACGGATAGATAGCCTGAACGGGGCGATGCGCCATGGTTCCACTCATTTTATTTTGCCCGGCGGCACGCTTTTGTCGGCACAGTGCCACATGGCACGGACGATTGCCCGGCGGGCGGAGCGGCGATTATGGACACTGAATCGGACGGATGAGGTGCCGGCGGTGATTTTGCGTTTTATGAACCGTCTTTCTGATTTATTCTTCGTTATGGCCCGGTACGAAATGGATAAGCAGGGGGCGGAGGAAGAAAAATGGCAGGCATTTTTATATAAAAAGAAATGACAAAGAGAAAATTGCGTCCCGTCATGTTTGTAGGGACTTGTTCCGACGCAGGTAAAAGTGTTTTGAATACTGCTTTTTGCCGCATATTCCGGCAGGATGGGTATTGTCCGGCTCCTTTTAAGGCTCAGAATATGTCTTTAAATTCCTATTCCACCCCTGCCGGCGGAGAGATTGGGAGAGCACAGGCGGTGCAGGCTGAGGCTTGCGGCATCGCTCCTCATACGGATATGAATCCGGTGTTGCTGAAACCTTCTACGGACCAGACTTCGCAAGTGGTGTTGAATGGTAAACCTGTGGGGGATATGTCTGCCCGCGAATATTTTCGTTCAGGAAACAAGAGGCAATTATTCGCCGAGGCTGTTCAGGCTTTCCGGCGATTGAGTGCGCAATACAATCCTATCGTCCTGGAAGGGGCCGGTAGTATTTCGGAACTGAACCTCCGGGACAGGGATATTACGAATATGCGCATGGCAAAAGAGGCGGACGCGGCAACTTATCTGGTGGCTGATATAGACCGGGGCGGGGTTTTCGCTTCGGTTTACGGTTCGGTAATGTTGTTGCCTGAGGAGGAGAGGCGATTGTTGAAGGGGATAATTATTAATAAATTCCGGGGTGATGTTTCGCTTTTTGACGAAGGCAAGGATATTATGCAGCGGTTGACAGGGGTGCCTGTTGTGGGGGTAATTCCTTATTTCCGGGATATCCGAGTGGAGGAGGAAGATTCTGTGTCGTTGGAGACAAAAGCTGCGACGGCATGTGCCGGGGCAGTGAATGTGGCGGTGGTACGTTTGCCGCGGATGTCCAATTTTACGGATTTCAATGCTTTGGAACATGATGGGCGTTTTCATGTGTATTATACGGATGAGCCGACGGAAATTGCTAAAGCGGATGTGGTGATTTTGCCGGGCACGAAGAACACGATTGCCGATTTGCAGGTGATATATGAACGGGGGACGGCTGCTGCGGTTCTGGATGCCTACCGGCGTGGAGGAAAAGTTGTCGGCATCTGTGGCGGCTATCAGATGATGGGGCGGCGTATACTGGACCCTGACCGGGTGGAAGGGGAACGGACGGCGATTGACGGCTTGGGATTATTGCCTTTGGTGACGGAGATGCGGGAGGCGAAAGTGGTTTGCCAGAGTCGTTTCCGTTTCCGGGACAGCAGTGCGGATTGTTGCGGTTATCAGATACACATGGGCGAAACGACACCCGATAAGAGTGGATGGCAGTCGCTCAATACATTGCCGGACGGTGCGGCGGAGGGCTATTGGCGCGATGCGCGCTGTTGGGGTACTTATATGCACGGTATCCTGGACAATCCCGTTGTGCTTGATTATCTGGCGGAAGGACTGACGGCTGCTGCCGTTACAGGCTTTGATTATTTTGCTTTCAAGGAGCGGCAGTATGACCTTTTGGCGGACCATGTGCGCGGAGCGGTCGATTTGGAATATATTTATTCAACTTTGTATATATAGCTTATGATTCATGGGCATGGCGATGACCTGTACCGTACACAGGGGCGGATTCAGGCTAATTTTTCGACAAATGTATGGTATGAGGCGGATACCCGTCCGTTGTGCGATTTTTTGAGCGTACATTTGAAGGATATTTTCCATTATCCGGAACCCGATGCCGGTTCTTTTTGCCGGGTGGCCGCAGAATATCATGGGGTGGAGCCTGCGGGGGTGCTGGCGGGCAACGGTGCGACGGAATTGTTTTACCTTGTGGCGCATGCCTTTGCCGGACGGCGGACGTTGATACCTGTCCCTTCGTTTACAGAGTACGAGGATGCCTGTACGTTGTACGGCCATTGTCTGGAGTTTACCGAGAAAACGGATGTGAGACATCTGCCGGAAGGTTTTGATTTGATGTTTATCTGTAATCCGAATAATCCGGACGGGCAGATATGGACACTGGATGATATTGTTTTTATACTTGAAAGTTATCCGGAAATGGTTCTGGTAGTGGATGAGTCTTTTATTTGGTTTGCCCCTGAAGCGCAAACGGCTGTCGGGTTGTTGAAAAAGTATGATAATTTGTTGGTAATCCGTTCGATGACTAAATGTTATGCCATTCCGGGATTACGTTTGGGGTATATGCTTGGGGGGAAAAAACAGGTAGAAAAAATCAGCCGTTTCGGTTGGCCCTGGTCGGTGAATGCTTTGGCTATTGAAGCCGGAAAATTTTTGTTGACGCAAGGGGAGGCAGGTTTGCCTGATGCGACCGGCCTGTTGCACCGGCAACGTGAATTTTCCGCCCGGATAGCCGGAATTTCCGGTTTTCGCCCGCAACCGTCCCATACTTCTTTTTTCCTGACAGAGACAGACCATGATACCGCAGCATTGAAGTCTTATCTTTTGGAGAATCACGGTATATTAATCAGGAATGCGTCTAATTTCCGGGGATTGGACAATCATTATTTCCGGGTGAACACGTTGACGGACGAGAAAAACAATGCCTTGCTGAGTGCTTTAAAAAGTTATGCGGGTAAAAGATAAACGGGAAATCATTTAGACGAAAACGGTGCATCGTTTCCAATGCACCGTTCACTATGGATATATCCATGTTTATTCTTCGTATTCAATCTTATAAATCTCAATTATCTCACCATCTTCATCCGTTATTGTAATTTCAGAAATATATTCCCCTGTCATCTTATAATCCAATTTGTACGTGTAGGTTTCAGTACCTACAATGTTATCTTCATTATCATCCCATTCCGGTTCTGTGAATGTCATGCTGCCCGGCAGATTGCAGGAACGTTTACCGGTTAAACCAAATAGGAGTGCAGAGGCCATATAGCTATCAAAATAATCGAAAAAGTAGAATACATCGATATTCAGGTTATTTAATTGATAGGCATATGTAAAATGTATGCTTCCATGATCATCTTTGTCAGTATTGTCGATATAAGAATATTCGGCCAGATTCCCTCCGTCAAACCGAAAGTTTTCTGTAACCTTGCTGCCTTCTATGTAAGAGGTTTCCACCTTAGCCAAGTAATTATCGTCATAGATAAAATCGGCTTTGTCATCTTGGAATGAATAGGATTTGATATGTCCGTTTTCCAATGTAAAAACGTACTCTTCTTTTTCCTTTTCATTTTTGACGGTGATGTTGTTATCGGAATATGTATAGTTTTCAGTTCCGCAGGATTTGATTCTGCCGGTCTCATCATACTTGAATTCATAGGTATGTGGGGTGTTGTCTCCATCCTCATAATACATGACCTTTTTAATCTTTTTTGCCAGAATTTTCACCCCGGTGTTTTCATGATTTGGATTTTGCTCTTCTTTGTCATCATTACTACAAGCTGTCGCAAAGGCTAATGCTGCGAATAAAAACAATAATTTTTTCATTGTAAATTGTTTGTTGCTTTTCCCAATACCCCAAGGAAAAAGTATCACATGATGAGAAACGCAGGTATTGTAAACCTATTCCGGGTTGTGCTACTAAGAACAAGTTTAAACGCTTCTGTTTAAAATGTCTATGAATAAATCGTGCGAATATAGAAGTTTTGTTTATAAGGGTGGGAGCGAAAAAATAGAAACCATTTATAGTAAATAATGGTATATAAATATCTTAAATAAATCATAAAATCCTAAAAGCCAATAGCTTTTTGTCCGGGAAATATATCTTTGTACAGATTTGTTCCGATATGGAGTTTACTATTTGTGCAATCAGGGTGTGGCTTTCGGGTATTTTGTTGTGTATGCTGACCGGTCGGGTGGCGGGACAGACTGATACTATACATCAGGATACGGTGGGGCAATGTTTTCTGACTTTAAGGGGACATGTTGCGGGAGGAGAGGAGAAAGAATTATTACCGGGAGCTTATATTTATCTGGGGGAAAAACAGGTCCCTGTCATGACGACGGACAGGGACGGAGTTTTTATTATTCCCCGTTTGAGGCCGGGAAAGATACGGCTTTCTTATATTGGTTTTCAGAATTTTTCAGAAGAATATGATGTCAGGGAAGATTTGGATGTGGGTGAAATTTTGCTGAAATCGGTAGTCCTGGACGAGGTGGAAGTAAAGACGGTTCTTCCTCTGGCACTTCAGCGCGGAGATACGACACAGTTTAATGCGGCGGCTTTAAAAGTTGCAGCAGACGCCGATTTGGAAGCTCTTTTGAAAAAATTGCCCGGTTTTGAGATTGTGGATGGCAAAATTATGGCTCAGGGCAAAGAGGTGAAAAAGCTGTATATTGATGGTATGGAGTATTCCTTTAATGCTCCGGCAGCAGCTTTGAAGAACCTTCCCGCAAAGTTGGTGGATAAGATAAAAATGTACGATGACCGGAGTGAAGAGGCTAAATTTTCAGGGTATGACGACGGGCAAAAATTCCGTACTCTGAATATACAGACGCACGAGCCGGATAAGATGAAAATTTTCGGAATGGCAACGACTGGATACGGGGTTACTATTCCACCTGAAAATATGTTTAAAGAAAAGAATTACCAGGGTACTTTATCCGGAAATTTTTTTGACCGGAAACGGAAAATCACAGTAGCGGGAGATGTAAACAGTACCGGACAAAATAATGATTTACCCGGTAGTGATTATAAAGGAAAGGGAAGCAATAATTCACATTCGGTGTTTGCCAATGTTTCTGTTAAACTTGGAGAGAAAACAGATTTTTCCGGAAATTACCATTATTCCGGCAACAATTCATATGCGGCTTCTCTTTCTAAACAAGAATATTTTCCCACCGACCGTTATGAGAACCGGATTTATGATGCGGAAAATCATTCCTGGGGAATAGGTAGTCAGCAATCCTTGAACCTTCACACGGATATCCGGTTGAATGAGAATAACCGTATTTCTTTGTCGCCTGTGTTTTCGGCTTCCCGGGATAACAGGCGTTCACTGAGTTTTGGCAGTAGCATTGAAAACAACGATACTATTAGCAGTTCCGGTTTGTTTAGCCGGGATAAAAACAACAGCATACATACCGGAGCGGAGATATTATGGATGCATGCTTTTCCGAAAAAAGGAAGGACATTTACGTTGCGTTTTGGAGGTAATTATGATGAAAATACCTCTGATGAGCTGCAAAATAATCAGGAGCGTTCTCTGAATAGTGAAAACGTATATGCGGATACCCTGAGAAATCTGATGATTTCCAACCGGCGCGGCGGATATAGCTGGAATACATCTTTTTCGTGGTCTGAACCCCTGACTGAGCATGCCCGGTTAGGTTTTAATTATGCTTACCGGGAAAATACGGAGCATACTGACCAAAAAAGTTTGACTTACAAAGACCGGGAATTCCGGGAATTGGCAGGTATCGATACGGCACAGACCAATGAATTGAGAAATTCTTACCGGATACACAGTTATGGGGCGAATTACAATTATTTTCAGAATAAAATCCGGTTGAACGGGGGATTGTCTTTAAGTCATACCCGGATGAGTAACCGGTATAAGTATTTGGCAGTGCCCGATTCGCTGATAAAAAGTATGTATATCAATGTTACACCCTTAATTAGTGCCGGTGTGAAACTGGGTGCGAATAGTAATCTGGATTTTTCATACAGGGGGTATTCTTCATCTCCTGACGCCCGCCAGTTGCAAGATTTACTGGATGTGAGCAATCCCATGCAGATATTCCGGGGCAATCCGGCCTTGAGGAAATCTTATCATCATTCGGTGGCTTTTACTTATGCCCGCTCATTTCCTGAAAAATCTGTTTTTTGGAATGCTGCCTTATCGGGGGGACAGACTTTTAATCAGATGGCATCGAATGTAAAATTTATTCAGCGGGATACGGTCATTCGCGGTTATGCCGTATTGAGGGGAGTGCGTCTCACAACCCCTGTCAATCTGAACGGAAACTGGGATGTTTCCGCCCGGGTTGATTATTCTTTTCCGTGGGAAAAACTGAAGTTGCGTTTTAACACTGCCTTGTCTTACCGTTATTCCCGTGTGCCGTCAATATACGATGATTTGAAAAATGAGACAAATGCTCATTCTGCCGGTTTGCGGCTGAATATAAATACGAATATATCAGAGAATATTGATTTTTATTTGTCTTCCGATTCGGACTATACTTATTCCCGGAATACGACAACCGGAGGTACGCAAAATTTTAATGAAAATGTAAATGTTTACGGACGTTGGATTTTTTGGAAAGGGTGGTTTATCTCTTCGGGCTATGCAGGGACTTTTTACGTGAATAAGAAAGGAGAGACTGTAAATCAGACAAGGCATCTTTTGAATGTACAACTGGGGAAAAAATTCGGAAAGGATAAAAATATAGACATTGCTGTGCTGGCAAATGATGTGTTGAACCAGCAGAATACAATAAATTATACGGTGAATGATTTGTATACCGAGACTTCTTATCATACGATGCCATCTTCCTGTTATTTTCTGGTGGTTTCTTATCATTTTAACAATGTGAATAAACCGAAACAATGATTATTTTTACCTGCTGAAATATGATGGATATGGAATGGATAATGGTTTTGCTGCCTTTGACAGCAGGTTATATATTGGATTTGATTTTCGGCGACCCCCGGAATCTGCCTCATCCGGTAGTTCTGTTTGGAAACGGGATTGCCTGGATTGAGCGGAAATGGAATAAAGGAAAATACAGAAGGTTTAAGGGTTGTGTTGTGGCAATTCTTTTTCCTTTGCTGGCAGGAAGTGTTGCCTGGATAATAGGCTGGGTAGCGGGGAAATGGAACATCTGGTTTTATGACCTTATAGCCGCCGTTTTTGTTTTTTACGGGTTGGCAAACCGCAGTCTGATTCAGGAGGGCGGGGAAGTAATCCGGACTTTGGAGAACCGGGGCCTGGAAGCGGGGCGGAAGCGTTTGTCGTGGATTGTCGGTCGGGATACCTCGGAATTGTCATCGAAAGAAATTTATACGGCTGTACTGGAGACTATGGCAGAGAACCTGAGCGACGGGGTAGTTGCTCCTTTGTTTTACTATGCCATAGGCGGTTTTCCGGCGATGATGGCTTATAAGATGGTGAATACGCTGGATTCGATGATTGGTTACCGAGACGAACGTTACCGGGAGTTTGGCTGTTGTGCCGCACGCCTCGACGATGTGCTTAATTATATCCCTGCCCGTTTGACGGCATTGTTTATGGCGATAGTCGCCTGGCGTCCCGGTATTTTCGGTTTTATCCGGCGATATGGGCGGCAACATGCCAGTCCGAATTCCGGCTATCCCGAATCGGCTATGGCCGGTATTTTAAACTGCCGGTTCGGGGGTACTCACGTTTATCATGGTCTTTTGGTTGAAAAACCTTATATCGGCGATAACGGGCGGGAGGTGGGATACGAGGATTTCCGGAAAGCTGCCCGGGTAAATCAGGGGGTGACGCTGTTGACGGTGGTGTTGGTTTTGGGTGCGGATATAATGGTGTATTCTTTGTTTGGATGAGAGATAACCGGATACGGAAGTTCCGGAAAATGGGTCTGATTTTGCCTTTTTTCTGAAATTCAAACCGGTGTTCCCGGTATAATCCCGTCGGCTCCCCAGTAAAAGTGAATATAGCTGGCGATGACATTTCCCAATCGGTAGACAGCGGTGTCTGTTTCCTGGTCTTTTGCTCCGTATACCCGGGCTATGGAGGGGAGCGGGTTCACACCGGGCAGAATCCGGGAATAATGAAATTCGTGACCACGGAATTCCCGGCCTTCCAGGAATATTTTCCGGTATCCTAACCGCAATTTCATATTTTCCATTGTTGCGCCCTGTGGCAGATAACCGCACATCGGGTAGCTATGGCCATTATTGTCGGTGATGTATTCTCCTAAATACATCATTCCGCCACATTCCGCTAAAAGCCGGCCGCCCTGCCGGCAATAGGTCAGAACGGAGTGCCGCATACTTTCGTTGGCACTCAATTGGGGAAGGTATAATTCCGGATATCCGCCGGGAAGATAGATAAAATCGGAGTCCGGAAGTTGTTTGTCTTGCAGGGGACTGAAAAAGGTGACTTTTCCCATTTGTTTCAGACGGCAGATATTTTCCGGATAAGTGAAATTGAAAGCTTCGTCCCGGGCTACGGCAATCCGGCCTAAGATAGGAAAATCCGTTTGGGCATTGCTCCCGGAAAAAGTCTGTGTACCGTATCCGGTGGCACAAATTTCCAGCAACCGGTCTATGCGGACGGTTTTCTCAACCTGAATGGCAATGCGCTCGGCAAATTCATCGAAACAAAATTCTGAATCGATGTTCAGTCCCAAATGCCGCGAAGGAATCTCGATGTCCCGGCATTTTGGAAGGAATCCCAGGGCTTCCACGCCGGCGTCCCGGCAGGCTTGTTTCAGATGAGCGTAATGTGCTTCCGAACCGACAAAATTGAAAACAGCACCGGCAATCCGGAGGTCGGGCCGGAAGTGTTTGAAACCGTAAAGAACGGCTGCTACGCTATAGGCTGCAGATTTTGCATTGATGACCAATATGACGGGCAATTGCAACAATCCGGCGATTTCGGCACTGCTGCCCAGCATCCGGTCATAACCATCGAACAAACCCATGACGCCTTCGGTGATACATACATCGGCATCCTGGCTGTGACGGGCATATACTTCACGGAGGTGTTCCGGAGGTGCCATGAACGAATCCAGATTATACGATTCCCGTCCGGCAGCAGCGGCATGGTGTTTGGTGTCCAGATAATCCGGTCCGCATTTAAAAGGCTGTACTTTCATGCTCCGGTTGTGCAGGGCACGTAATAAACCTAAAGTGAAAGTGGTTTTTCCGCTTCCCGACGATGCAGCTCCGATGAGGAATTGTGGTTTGGACATGGTTTGTTCTTTTTTCAATCGGATGCAAATATAGATAAAGGTAAGTGCTATGGCAAATAAATGTGATATGGCCGAACCGCATTCTACTAATTATCCAAATATCGTAAAATTGTGAAAGTGCGGTTAATTTTTACGGACGTTTCTTTTTTACTGTGCGTTTCAGTCTCAAAAGTGCAAGGTTTAGTTCCAGTGTGGTTTCTGTATCATAAAGTTCCAGGTTGTCGTTGAGTAATTCGGAAAACAACTGTCCGCTTTGTTGTAAAAGATTCCTTTGTTCGCTATTATCTGTTGTTTCCTGAACAAATTGTAAACTGCGTGTCAGTTCGCGTAGTTTGGCAAAGGCTTCGATGATGGCGATGGTGGTTTGTACTGCCTGGGGACCTTTCAGTATTGTAGCCAACATGTATAACCCTTTTTCGGTGAATGCTTTGGGACTAACTCTCATTTTGGAGAATTTTGCGGTCAAAATTTTTGACCGCAAATCGTCAGAAACACTGTATCTCAGATAATTACTATTGAAAATCTCTATCTTTAATTTTTGCCATTCACTGGCAGACGGGGTGATGACATATCCTTTCGGAAATTTTTCCGGATTGTTTTTCACGGCCTGATTGACTTCTTTGGTTGCGACACCATAAAGCTCTGCCACATCATTGTCAAGGATAACCTGGTTATTCCGGACAGCAATGATTTTGTCGTTGATTTGTTCAAGACGAATGATGTTCATGGCTTAAAAATTTGAATTGATACACACATATAGCTACGGTTTCTCAATTTATAACATTTTTTTGATAACCAATGCCTTAACCGGATTTTATTGTTATTTTTGTCCGATAATGTTAGAAACGACTATCGGGGAAAAGTAAAATTTATTTTCACCGCTCTGTTAATATGAAATCTGAAATAATATGAATAAAGTTGTATTTCAATCTGCTTTTGTTGCTGCCGTATTTTTGTTGTCCTTTTTAATGGTTTTGTTTTCTTGTGACAATAATGGTGAAAAAGGACGGCAGATAACGGATTACAAGGAATATACCCTCACTGTTGCATCTAAGAAAGTGATTTCAGGAAATATGAATTATTATTCTCATAATGCCACTTTTTTCAGTGAAGTGTATGCAGTGAAAAAAGAAAATTCCCAGATATGGGAATGTTTTAGCGGTATATCCGGTTTCGGGTATGAAAGTGGGTTTGAATATAAAATTCGTGTTGGCGAGACGGGTTATCTTGATTATTCCATGGGTGACCCTGCATGGACGGAATATAAATTGTTAAGTGTAATATCAAAAGAAAAGAAAGAATCTTCGGATGTCCCTCCTGCGTTTTTTCCCGAAGGTATGGAATTTCAACCGATAGACCCTCAGTATGTTATTGATGCTGATGAAAAAGAATTTGTTGAAACGGATATTGAAAACAATCCGTATCTCCTTTGGAAACACTCTATTGTGATAAATGAGGATATGAGCAGATTTGCGGTCGTGGATGAAAAATTTAATATAGTAGCTATCGGAGCGATAGAAAAGGAAACTGTTGAAAGTTTATCGTTTCCGGTATCATATAAGATTTTAGTGCCGGAGGGTGAGATTGCCGGATACATGAATTGGGAGTTTACGTATCAGACATCTGCCGCAATGGACCAATCTGCTTCAAGAAATTATGATGTATTCCTGACTTTATATCCGCTTTGCGAAAGCAAAAGTCCCGGGGAATCACGCTATCGCGTATGGATTTATAAAGACCTCACCGAATATTACCGGAACAAGTTTCCGGATGCAAATGTGAAAGCGGTGGTGATACGCCATACTATTTCATAGTTCTGAACTTTCTTCCGTTTTGTTTTTTTTGTCTGTATTATTTTTTTACTTTTGTCACCGATTATGGTAAACGGACGGTTTCTTCGTCTGTTTAAAAGGGAATCCGGTCGGAATCCGGAACAGTGCCCGCTACTGTGAACCCTCTTGTGTTGAAAAGTTTCTTACACCACTGTCCGTCGGACGGGAAGGTCGCTTTTCAGGGGTAAGTCAGGAGACCTGCCATGATTGTATAGATAATAGGGTTTTTCCGGGGTCAGAAAAACGATTATGAACTTTTTAATCTTATTTCTTTATGAAGAAGTGTTGTGTGCTGTTAGCACTAATGACGTTTGTCATTGTTCCTCTTTGGGCGCAATTGACATTCAGTGGAAAAGTAATGGAAGCTTCCAACGGCAGAAGTTTGCAAGGTGCCAGCGTGCGTTTGGAAGGAACTACTATCGGGACGGCAACCGACCGGGATGGTCGTTTTGTTCTGAAAAACGTGCCTGAGGGGGAATATGTGTTGCGGGTAACGTTTACGGGTTTTGAATCTGTGCGTGAACAGGTAAAAAGTAATCGTGAAGATTTGATTTTTCAGTTAAAAGCTCTCCCCGTACACCTTAATCAGGTGGTGATTACCGGAACCGGAACGCATCACCGTTTGAAAGATTCTCCTGTGCCGATTGAAGTGATTTCGGGCAGTGAGTTGCGGAAAGCCGGTTTGGTGAAACTTGACGATGTTCTGCGGATGCAGAATCCGTCGTTCAATTTTTCGACGACGGCGATGGGGGATTATACCACAATGAACGGTTTGCAGAACGATTACGTGCTTATTCTGGTAGACGGAAAGAAACTGGCCGGAGATATTTCAGGAAATACGGATTTACGGCGCATTGATATGAACCGGGTGAAGCGCATCGAAATTCTGAAAGGAGCTGCCTCCGCTTTGTACGGTTCCGAGGCAATGGGTGGGGTGATTAATATTATCACCGAAGAGCCGAAAGAGAATCTGTTGCTGCTTTCCCATACGCGGATTGCCGAAAAAGGGCAGTTTACCCAGAATTTATCGGCTGATGTGAATGCCGGAAAGTTTTCTTCCCATACATCTTATCAGCGTTTGCAGGCCGGAGGCTGGCAGGTGAGTCCTTATGAAACGGATGATGACGATTCCCGGGGATATGTGGAGACGACCAAACAGGCGTCCAATCGTTTCCGGTCGGATGTGTTCAATCAGAAATTCAGTTTTGCTCCCGTGAAAAATCTTGAGGTTTACGCTGAAGGAAGTTATTATCAGCGGCACGTGTACCGTCCGGTGACAGCATATGCTTATGATATGGATTATCAGGATTATACCCTGGGAATAGGGGCGAAATATTTGCTGAACAAACGTTCCTGTATTTCATTGGATTTGTATAACGATAATTATGAAAATGAGTATGATTATATCAAGGATTCGGGAAAAAAGAAAGAAGGCGACAAAATACTCAATCTTCGCCAGCATTATTATAACGGCAATCTGAAAGGGGTGTTCACGCTCGGACGCTTCAACAAATTGTCGGCAGGGCTGGAGTTCCGTGAAGACCGCTTAAAAAGCCCTGATGCCGGAATTGAAGAGACAAAAGGCGCAGATACTTGGGCTCTTTACGCACAAGATGAGTTGAAATTGTTTGGTAAGTTGCAGATTGTGGCGGGATTACGCTATACGCATCACGAGGAATTCGGTGACCGTCTCAGCCCCAAGGCTTCCGTTATGATGTCCGTCGGTGATTTTAATTTCCGGGTGAACTATGCTTCCGGTTTCCGGGCCCCGGATATGAAGCAGCTGTATTACAAAAAAATCAAGGGGAGTACGTTGAGTATCGGTAATCCGGACCTTGGCCCCGAAACGAGTAATTATTATTCTGCCAATATTGAATATGTCAACCAACGTTTCAATGTGTCAGTAAGCGGGTATATCAACAAAGTAGATGATTTGATTTCAACAAAAAAAGTCGATTTGGAACCTGGCGACAAAGCGGACGGAATCAAGACCCGCAAGTTGTATGTGAATCTGAACGATGCGACGCTGAAAGGGGCAGAAGTGAATCTCAGTGCGTATTTCGGTGCCGGTTTCTCGCTGACCGGCGGGTATAGTTACTGCGATGCCCGAGGAACGCTGGACGGGGAGAAAGACCGTTTGGAAAGAAGTATCCGCCATACGGGTACGGCGTCGGCCAACTGGACGAACGAATGGAAATGGTATTGTCTGAATGTCAATCTGAATGCCCGGGGACAAAGTAGCCGTTATCATACCTCCAATGGTATCGCACCGGGTCATTGGCTGTGTAACCTGACTACTACGCATACAATAAGTCGTCTGGGACGTTTCGGATTGGAAGCACAGGCAGGAGTGGAAAATTTGTTTGACTATACGGATGCCCGGCCTTTCGGAGTGAATTATGCTACGCTGTCACCGGGACGTACTTTTTTCGGCGGGTTGACGATTCGTTTTCATTGATAAACGGGTGAACAAAATTGTGAAATGAATGGTTTTAGTTCGTATCGGTATAATATATTGGATTTATTTAGAAACGATGACGATATGTCCATTTGATTTTATTCTTTCCGGAGAAATTTTGTTTCGTAAAAAAGGTTTATCTTTGTATTAATCATAATCGGATTCAAACAAATACTATGGGCACAGACGGAATACGCGAAAAGTATATCAATCCTTATACCGATTTCGGTTTCAAAAAGCTTTTCGGTACGGCGATGAATAAGGAACTGTTGATTAGTTTTCTGAATGCGTTGTTGTATGACCGTGAAGTGATTTGTGACGTCACTTATCTGAATACGGAGCATCTGGGTACGCAGGAATACGACCGGCGGGCGATATTTGACGTTTATTGCGTGAATGAGAAAGGCGAGCGTTTTTTGGTGGAGATGCAGAAGGGTGAGCAGAATTTTTTCAAGGACCGCAGTGTTTATTATTCCACTTTTCCGATTCGTGAACAGGCTCCCCGGGGACAATGGGATTATGAACTGAAAGCGGTTTATGTCGTCGGTATCTTGAATTTTGTGTTCGATGATACGGACGACGATTATTTCCACCATGAGGTGAAGTTGACGGACCTTCGGACGCGGGAAGTGTTTTACGACAAACTGTCTTTTTTCTATTTGGAAATGCCGAAGTTCAACAAGACGGAGAATGAGTTGGTCACGATGTTCGATAAATGGCTTTTCGTGTTGCGTAACCTTGCCTATTTAATGGAGCGTCCGCGAGCACTTCAGGAACGGGTATTCACCAGCCTTTTCGAGGCCGCTGAGATAGCTAAATTCAGCAGACGGGAGTTGTGTCAGTATGAAGAGAGTTTGAAAAATTTCCGGGATATGTATAGCGTGATTACAACGGCAGAGGGTAAAGGATTGGCAAGGGGATTGGAAGAAGGTTTAAAGAAAGGTTTAAAGAAAGGTTTAGAGGAAGGTTTGAAAAAAGGCCTGAAAGAAGGTTTGGCGAAAGGCCGGGAGGAGGGTCTGCAAAAAGCCCGGGAACAAATGATGGTTAGTGCCCGCAATCTCAAATCCTTGGGAGTAGCAAAGGAAATCATTGTTCAGGCTACGGGATTGTCTCCCGATGAAATCGAGCGACTCTGACAGGCAGAAAATATCAATCGAATGAGTAAAGGTAAAATATATGTAGCCGGTATCGGCCCCGGGAGTGAAGGCGATATTACACCGGCGGTGGAAAAAGCGGTGATGCTTTCGGATGTGGTAGTGGGATATAAGTATTATTTTTCTTTCATACAGCCGTTTGTCAAACCGGATGCGGAATGTGTGGATACCGGGATGCGGAAGGAGCGCGACCGGGCGGCAATGGCTTTTGATTATGCGGAACAAGGCAAGACGGTATGTGTGATTAGTTCCGGAGATGCCGGAATTTATGGAATGGCACCGTTGATTTGGGAAATGAAACGGGAGAGGAATGTTGCAGTAGAAATTGAAATCCTGCCGGGAATCAGTGCTTTTCAGAAAGCGGCTGCTTTGCTTGGTGCTCCTATAGGACATGATTTTTGCGTTATATCCTTGTCTGATTTGCTGACTCCCTGGGGAAAGATAGAACGGCGTATAGAGGCCGCAGCTGTTGCTGATTTTGTAACGGCTGTTTATAATCCGAAGAGTGAAGGCCGTTACTGGCAGTTGCACCGGTTGAAAGAGATTTTTTTGAAAGAAAGGGGAGCCGGAACACCAGTAGGATATGTACGGCAGGCCGGAAGGGAGGGGCAGAATGTAACGGTTACCACGCTGGCCGATTTCGACCCGGAACAGGTGGATATGTTTACGGTGGTGTTGATAGGTAACAGCCAATCGTATAACTGGCAGGGTAAGATGATTACTCCCCGGGGGTATTACGGCGAAACGGCGGGGGGAGAGCGTAAACCCGGACAGGAAATCATGCTCCGCAGTTTCCGGACGATAGCTTCCGAGTTGAAGCATCCGGATATTCCACTGGACCGGAAATGGGCACTTTTGCATACCATTCATACGACGGCTGATTTTGATATGGAACATATATTTTATGCCGATGAGGGGGCGGTGGAATTGCTTTATCGGACGTTGAGCAGTGGAGAGGTGAGGACGATTATTACCGATGTCACCATGGTTGCTTCGGGTATTCGCAAGGGTGCTTTGGAACGCTTGGGGTTGGAGGTAAAATGCTATCTTTCTGATGAAAGAACGGCGGAAATGGCTGCACGGATGAATATCACCCGGACACAGGCCGGTATCCGTCTGGCTGTAGAGGAGCATCCGGAGGCGTTGTATGTCTTCGGGAACGCACCGACGGCGTTGACGGAATTGTGCGCTCTGATGCGCAGAGGAAAAGCACGGCCCGTCGGAGTGGTGGGAGCACCTGTAGGGTTTGTGAACGTGAAGGAATCCAAATACATGCTGAAATCCTTTATTGCTGTTCCTAAAATCATTATTGAGGGCAGAAAGGGGGGTAGTAACCTGGCGGCGACAATCGTTAATGCAATTTTGTGTTTTGATGATGCCGGACAATTATTGCCGGGAAGGGATCTTTAAGCGGGAGAATATAAAGTGGACAGGGGAGCCGGACAAGTGGAAAATAATATGGGTAAATTTTATATTGTAGGGATAGATGATAATAGCCGACCGGAATTCGGAGAAGAGGTTGCCCGGATTGTAGCTGTACATAGTGTGTTTTCCGGAGGGAAACGGCATTATGGGCTGGTACACGGTGATTTGCCGGAGTATCATACATGGATTGATATTACAGTGCCTTTGGATGCTGTGTTTGAAAAATACAGGAACTATGAGGAAATAGTGGTTTTTGCATCGGGGGACCCGCTTTTTTTCGGATTTGCCAATACGGTGAAAAATCGTTTACCGGATGCTGAAATCCGGGTTTTTCCCCGGTTTAATTCTTTGCAGTTGTTGGCGCACCGTTTGGTGATGCCTTATCACGATATGCACGTTGTTTCTTTGACCGGACGACCGTGGCACGAATTTGACCGTGCGTTGATTGAAGGCAGGGAAAAAATCGGGGTTTTGACCGACCGGCAGCATACCCCTGCTGCTATAGCAGAACGGATGTTGGAATACGGGTATTCAAATTACCGGATAACGGTCGGGGAAGTGCTCGGAAATGCCGGAGAACAAGTGCGGACATTGGAATTGCCGGAAGCTGCCCGTCTGGAGTTTGAGATGCCCAATTGTTTGATTATTGAAAAAACGGCTTGTCGTGAGCGTGTTTTCGGTATACCTGAGAATCAGTTTCATTTACTGGACGGACGGGTGAAAATGATAACCAAGATGCCTGTCCGGTTGCTGACATTGAGTATGCTTGGTTTACATAACCGTCATAGTTTCTGGGATATCGGTTTTTGTACCGGTTCCGTTTCGATAGAAGCGAAGCTGCAATTTCCCCATTTGCATATTACAGCTTTTGAAATCCGGGAGGAAGGTCGCGGGCTAATGGAGCAAAATAGCCGGAAATTCGGCGTTCCCGGTATAACTGCTGTTGTGGGCGATTTTACATTTGTGGATTTATCTTCTTATCCTGTACCTGATGCTGTTTTTATTGGCGGACACGGCGGGAAGTTGGGGGAAATACTGGCTATTGTGGCTGGTCTTATGCTTCCTGGCGGAATAGTTGTTTTTAATTCCGTTTCTGAGGAGAGTCTTACTCTTTTTCAGCAGGAAGCCGCTGCCACCGGTTTCCGGATAGTTCAATCTTGCGTATTGGCAGTGGATAAACACAATCCGATTACGGTGATAGCGGCCAGTTTGTTGTAAAAAGATTATTTCTTCTTTTTTTTGTTCCACTGGATATTTTGTTTCGGTGTTGCGGCCAGAAGTTCATTACTGCGTTCTTTAGCCAGTTTTTCGTCTGCTTTTCTTACAGACTCTTCCGTGCGCTGCGTTCCTTGAGGTTCTACATGAAGCAGTCCGTCCGTTTCGCGTACCCGTTTCAGGGGGTCTTCGATGTATTGCCATTCTTCGTGTAGCCCGGTACTTTTACCTTGGTTCCAGGGTCCACGTGCATCTTCTCCTTGTGACATGTTGAAGTAAAGATTACTATATTTCGGGGAGGTCTGGAATACGGCTGGCGGGAAGTTGGGCTGAATGGTTTCCAGAGCGGCTTCGAATTGTTGGTAATGGGTTACTTCTCTTGTCATCAGGAAGATAAGCGTTTCTTTTACCAATGGGTCGTCTGTCAACGGAATCAGGTTCTCATAGCCGATTTTAGCCCGGCATTCACCTGCCATGTTGGAGCGGAGGTCAACCGTTAAGTCGGCAGTAGCGGAAACGTAGCTGGCACACCAGGGATTACCATTACTGTCAGTCAGAGCCGGACTACCGGGTGCTCCTACCAGGAAATGCGGATAAGTAAATGCCTGGTGAATCAGGTCTTCTTTGGCGGCTTTGCCGCTCATCATGGTGCGGAGAGGTGTATCTTCCACAACGTCTTTCATTTCGCCGCCAACGTTTCCGAGTAACATTTGGATGGTGGCTCCGACGATTTCGAGATGCCCGAATTCTTCGGTGGCGATATCCATCAGCATGTCGTATTTGTCCGGGAAAGGATTGTGGCAACTGAAGGCCTGTACAAAATATTGCAGAGCTGATTTTAGTTCTCCGTTGGCTCCGCCGAATGCTTCAAGCAATACACGGGCAAAACGCGGGTCGGGTTGGGAAACCCGGGCGTTAAATTGTAAATCTTTTACATGGTAAAACATAACTTTTTCATTTTAAGTGAATAAATGTCTTGTATTGAGTGATAAACGTTACCGGGTTAAACAACGGTTTATATTAAATACTAATTGTTTATAACAAAATCCCTGTTTTTCCGTAATGATTGTTTTTGAAAGAGAATATATTCAAACAAAAGATAATCTATGTTTGCTTTTGTGTATAAACCATCAAAAACGGGAGGGCTGGAAATATTAAAATATATCGGGCCCGGTTTGTTGGTGACCGTTGGTTTTATTGATCCCGGCAATTGGGCGTCGAATCTGGCGGCCGGGGCAGATTACGGGTATTCACTTTTGTGGATGGTATCTTTATCTACCGTCATGCTGATTATTTTGCAGCATAATGTGGCTCACTTGGGTATTGCTACTGGTTTATGTCTGTCGGAAGCGGCTGTGAAATATGTAAAGCCGCGGTATGCCCGGTTGATGTTGTTGACGGCTATGGGAGCTTCGGTTTCTACTTCGCTGGCTGAAATTCTGGGCGGGGCTATTGCACTTGAAATGTTATTCCGTGTGCCGATCCGGATTGGAGCGATTCTGGTGACGGTATTTGTAATTATTATGTTGTTTACCAATTCTTACCGGGTAATGGAACGGTGGATTATTGCTTTTGTATCTATTATCGGTTTATCTTTCATATATGAACTTTCTTTGGTACATATCGATTGGGGAGAGGCAGTTGCAGCCTGGGTGACTCCTTCTTTTCCTCAGGGTTCTATAGTAGTTATTATGAGTGTATTGGGGGCAGTTGTGATGCCTCATAATTTATTCCTGCATTCTGAGGTTATTCAGAGCCGGCAGTGGAATCTGAAAGATGAGAAAGTAATCAAAAAACAATTGCGTTACGAATTTTGGGATACTTTCTTGTCTATGATGGTCGGTTGGGCAATCAATAGTGCGATGATTTTGCTGGCTGCGGTTACTTTCTTCAGAGACGGAACATCTGTGAAAGAATTGCAGGATGCCAGTACTCTGTTGCAACCGCTTTTGGGAGGTAACGCCGCGGTTATATTTGCCGTGGCTCTGCTTTTTGCCGGTATCGCTTCGACTATCACTTCCGGTATGGCAGCCGGTTCAATTTTTGCCGGTATTTATCATGAACCTTATGATATTAAAGACAACCATTCCCGTTGGGGGGTGTTGATTTCGCTCTTATTGGCTTTGCTTATCATCATGATTATTTCCAATCCCTTTATGGGTTTGATTTATTCGCAAATGATTCTCAGTATCCAGTTGCCGGTTACGATTTTTTTGCAGGTTTATCTTACTTCGTCCGAGCGGGTGATGGGGCAATATAAAAATTGCGCTTCTACCAAATGGATTCTTTATATTTTAGGGGGAATTGTAACGTTGCTGAATGTGTTGTTGTTTGTCAGTATGTTTTAATTATATGATAGTGGGGACTGAAAAATTACTTTCCTAATCCAATTTTGGTTTTGGCCAAAGAGTTGATTTATTTCTTATCGGTAGGAAAAGGTGTGCTGATATGTTTTATCTTTGCATGACTTTCGGAAAATAATAAAGGTATGAAAATAGCGGTCCTGATTGCTTCGGATGCCGGGGCGGAGACGGCCGGAATAATCCGGCAGGAATTAAAGGAAGAAATTACTGTATTCTCTGCGATAGAGAGGGAGGGATGTGTGGCGGTTGCCTCGATCGGGGAGTTTGTCCGGGAATGTTTTAATGAATATGATGCTTTTGTTTTTGTTGGGGCTATGGGTATTTGTGTGCGGGCGATAGCTCCTTGTATTGCATCGAAATATACTGATCCTGCCGTAGTGAATGTGGATGTTACCGGGCGTTTTGCCGTGTCGGTATTATCGGGACATATCGGTGGGGCAAACGAGCTTACCCGCCGGTTAGCGCGGGTATTGGGGGGGGAAGCGGTGATTACTACACAAAGTGATACTACCGGTTTGTGGGCATTGGATTTACTGGCGGAGCAATATGGTTGGAAAGCAGAGCACAGCCAACCGATGAATGAGCTGATTGCTGTTTTTGTTAATTGCCGGCCTGTTGCTTTGTGGCTTGATATTCGCGATAAGGGTACCGATGCGCTGGAGGGAGGCCGTCCCGGACACGTGGACGTTTATTATCGTTTTGAAGAGATTGAAACGAAGAAATATGATTTGGTTATTGCCGTAACGCCGCGGATGGTGGAATGTGAGATTCCGGTGTTGTATTATCGTCCCGGTGTTCTTCATTTGGGGGTAGGGTGCCGGAAGCTATGTCATCCTGACGGAATAGTGAACGATATTTGTCATCGGTTAGAGATGTTCGGGTTGTCTCCTTTGTCGGTGGCGACGGTGGATACTATAGAGCTGAAGAAGGACGAACCGTTGGTGGCAGAGTTGGCGGAGCGATTGCAGGCGGAAGTGAGGATTTATCCGGCGGAAGCTTTGAAAGAAATCAAGGTGCCCAATCCTTCGGAAAAAGTGTGTGAAGTGACTGGGGTTGCCGGAGTGGCGGAAGCGGCAGCTTTAAAGAGTGCGGACCAGGAGGTGTTGCTTATAGAAAAGCAAAAAGGAGCGGTTATTACGGGCCATGATTTTACGTTTGCCGTAGCTTTGGACAGAGACGCTGAACGGAATGGTTTTATTGAAATTGTCGGGGCCGGCCCTGGTGACCCGGAATTGGTGTCTGTCCGGGGAAAGCGTTTGCTTGAAAAGGCTGATTTGATTCTGTATGCCGGTAGTCTGGTACCTATAGAGTTGACTTATTATGCAAAGGCTGGTGCCACAGTGCGCAGTTCTGCTTCTATGACATTGGAAGAACAATTTGCATTAATGAAAGAGTTTTATGACCGGGGATTGTTTATTGTCCGTTTGCATACCGGGGACCCTTGTATTTATGGTGCAATTCAGGAACAAATGGCTTTTTTTGACCGTTATGGCATGCGTTACCGGATAACGCCGGGGATTTCTTCTTTTCTTGCAGCAGCAGCAGCATTGCGTTCACAATTTACCATACCGGAAAAAGTGCAAAGTATTATTCTGACCCGGGGAGAAGGGCGTACTCCGATGCCCGAAAAAGAGAAATTACATTTGCTGGCACGTTCTCAGAGTACAATGTGTATTTTTTTAAGTGCGTCCATTGCAGATGAGGTGCAGAGGGAACTGCTGGAATGTTATCCGCCGGAAACCCCGGTTGCAGCCTGTTATCATCTCACCTGGAAAGATGAGAAGATTTTCCGGGGTGAATTGCGTAATCTGGCAGCTATGATGAAAGAAAATAAACTGACTTTAACTACTATGATTGTGGTCGGAGAGGCAATCGGCAACCGCGAAGGATTGTCCAGACTCTATTCGGGACATTTTACCCATTTGTTCCGGGAAGGCAGTGGGGATTAAAAAGGTGCCGATGAATTTTCCGGGTGTAAAAAATGATAAATGGAAATAAAGCCTGGTTTAATACAGATAAAACAGATTGTTTCCGGTAAAAAGCGTTTTCTGGATTTGTTGTTGCTGGGAGATGAACAGGAAACTATGCTGGACCGTTATTTGGAGCGGGGAGAATTGTTTGCTTTGTATGAGGGTGATTTAAAGGCCGTTGGGGTAGTAACGGATGAAGGAGATGGTGTATTGGAACTTAAAAATATAGCGGTATATCCGGTATATCAACGGAAAGGATACGGTAAAAGATTGATAGAATATCTTTTGGAATATTACCGGCCCGGAGGCAGGTTCATGTTGGCCGGAACGGGAGATGTTCCTGCGACGCTTGCTTTTTATCAGAGTTGCGGCTTTGTGTTTTCACATCGTGTGCCCCATTTTTTTACAGATTATTATGACCACCCGATATGGGAAAACGGAGTACAGTTGGTGGATATGGTTTATTTAAAGAAAGTATTCTGATAGTAAAAAAAGAGAACGGACAATTTTATACAAATAATTTATTATCGGTTTAAAATGAAATAGCAATATGATATTGGTGTTTGGGGGAACAACGGAAGGCAGGGTTGTGGTGGAAACATTGGATGCTGCCGGACAGGTTTATTATTACTCTACCCGGGGGGATATGCAGCAAGTGAAGAGTGTGTATGGCGTCCGGATTTCCGGGGATATGCCGGCGGAACAGATGATTGTTTTCGGCCGGGAACACGATATCCGTCTTTTTGTTGATGCTGCCCATCCGTTTGCAGAGCAGTTACACCGGAATATTGCTATTGCTGCTGAAGTATTGGATATTCCGGTTGTCCGGTACGAAAGAATATTTCCGCCCCGTGACCCCGGTTTGGTGTGGTGTGATTCCTATGCGGATGCCTGTGTCCGGATGGAAAAACAGGGGATAAGAAGATTATTGGCTTTGTCCGGGGTTCAGACTATTCCAAAATTGAAAGAATATTGGTCCAATAATGACTGCTGGTTCCGGGTATTAAAGCGTCCGGAGTCGGGGGCATTGGCTGTAAAATACGGATTTCCGCCGGAGCGTTTGGTATTTTTTGATGGGGAAAAAAGCGAAGAAGAATTGTTGCAGCAGTTGCAACCGGATGCCATATTGACGAAAGAGAGCGGGGTTTCAGGTTATTTCCTGGAAAAAGTGTGTGCGGCGCAAAGATTTAATATTCCGGTTTTTGTTGTTAAGCGTCCTGTGTTGCCTGACGGATTTTATCAGGTTACCGGTCCGCATGGGTTGCGTCACCGGGTGGAACGGTTGTTGCCTGCTTTTTTTCCCTTGCATAGCGGTTATACCACGGGAAGTTGTGCCTGTGCGGCGGCGAAAGCTGCTTTGTTGACATTGTTAACGGGTGAAATGCCGGACCGGGTGTCGATCACATTGCCTGGCGGTGAGGAGGTGGAGTTGCCTGTTTGCCGGATTGAGAAATCCGGCTCGGGTGTGGTTTCGACGGTTGTGAAAGATGCCGGTGATGACCCGGATGTGACCAATAAACGGGAAATTTGTGCTAAGGTGACTTTGACCGCTGAGCCGGGTGTCCGGTTTTGTGCGGGTGAGGGAGTAGGGACAGTCACCTTGCCCGGTTTGGGGCTGGAAATCGGAGAACCTGCCATCAATCCGGTGCCCCGGAAAATGATGGTGGCTGAAACGGAGAAATTGCTGACAAAATATCAGATACAACGGGGGATTGTTATTGAGATATCCGTTCCCGGCGGGAAAGAGCTTGCCCGCCGGACGTTTAATCCTAAATTGGGTATTACAGGTGGGATTTCTATTATCGGTACTTCCGGGGTGGTGCGTCCTTTTTCTTCCGAAGCTTTTGTTGCTGCTATCCGCAAAGAGATACAGGTGGCCAAAGCCTTGGGATGCCGGCATATCGTGATTAATTCCGGGGCCAAAAGCGAAAAGGTGCTGAAAGAACTTTTTCCTGATTTTTTGCCGCAGGCTTTTATACACTATGGAAATTATATTGAAGATACGCTGAAAATTGCGGCGGAGGAAGGAATGGAGAAAGTAACTATGGGCATTATGATAGGTAAGGCCGTGAAGTTGGCAGAAGGGCATGGAGATACCCATAGCCGGAATAGGGTGATGAATGTTGGTTTTATCAGTAAACTGGCAGTGGAAAGCGGTTGCTTGCCGGAGTTGTGCGACAGGATCCGGCAAATTAAACTGGCCCGCGAATTGTGGACGTTATTGCCTTCCGGTCATCCGTTTTTTGCTTTGCTTTTGCAAAAATGTGAGAAGGTTTGCCGCGGATTTCTCCATGATTCCTCTGTTATCTGTCTGTTGTTGATTCCGGAAAATTTGCCGGAAGATATAAAATAACCAGTGGTTTGAGAATCACAAAAGTTTGTAGTATTCAAGAAGTCGCAGATAATCTGTCTCTTTGATTTTTAGGGCACTTTTTAATTTATTCTCTTCTGAAAGAAAAACAAGTGTTCCGATTCTTTCATCTTTTTCCAATTCTCTTTCTGAGAATAAGATTTCCAATTGATTTGTTTGTATTTTGTCGAACTGGTTTTTCAATAATTTAAAACATGCTTCATAAGTGACCCTGTCTTTGTAAATGGTGAATATTTCCTGACCGGAGCATTCCCATATAGTGGTTTTAAGTAAAGGATAGATTACTAAAAAACTGAAAACAGAGATTCCGATGATTAAAGCGAAGTTTAATATGCCGTTAATGGCTGCTGCGATTACGACGGTTACGGGTATTGAAAAACTGACAATCAAAGCAAACGACAAAATAAATTTCGTTGTGGCGGCACGTTGATTTTGAATTTGCACCCTGATGGAATTTTCCGTTTGATGTAATAAAACGATATTGCTCATCGCAGAGAGAAATAAATAATTATCACTAGAAGAAGAAAGGTTCCTGTCCAGCTTTGGATGGAGATATGTTCTGGATATGATTTGGTGTTGAATAATTTTCTGTCTTCTTTTTCAACGTCCACTTCGTTGATTTCTTCTTTGCAATGTTTACAGATTGCATAGATGTATTTGCTGTCCGGGAAGAAAGGAATGAAGAAAAAATGGTAAACCCGGCACATGAGAAAAATTGTGATGCTGCCTTTGTGTAAACAGATCGGACATTTTATTTCTTTGTGCTCCACCTGTTTTAATATATTAGTATTCCAACCCCATAAAATCATTTTATCTGATGAGTTATTCGTTATTTTTTTGCATTGTACAAATATAGAAATAAAATTTACTTTATTTTCAGGGATTGAACCATTTTTCTATTTTGTCCAGTAATACTTCGATGCTGTCGGTGGTGATACTTTCCTGATCCGGCAGGTGAAGGACAAATTGGTCCGGCAGTGTGTTGGTGTCAATGCGGATGTCCGATTCGATGTTACGGTTGGCCATGATTTCGTGGCGTTGGAGTGCTTTGCGGAGCAGGGAATACCGGTAGCCATGTCCGGTGAGGCGGATTGTATACCGATAGTTGTTGGTGATACGGAAAAGGCCCGTTTCCATATCAAAGGTGATACCTTTCCGGGCAAAAAAATGACTAAGGTTGCCTTTTAATGCCAGGTCCTCCGGTGTTCCGGTTGAAATACCGTTAGCCTTATCCATTAACCAGATTTTATCGGCAATCTGTAGGGCCAGCTCCAGGTCGTGGGTAGACAGAAAAATGGTTTTTCGGGTTTCCCGGGTCAGATGATGTAATAATTGCATCATTTCGACCTTGCTGGGAAAATCCAGGAAAGCAGTGGGTTCATCCAGATAAATGACCGGAGTTTCCTGTGCCAATGCTTTGGCAATCATGGCTTTCTGGCGTTCTCCGTCGCTTAGGGTGTGGAGCATGCGGGATGCTAAATCGCAGATGTTAACCGAGCGGATGGCATTGTCTATGATTGTTTTGTCCTGTGTGCTCAACTTTCCCCAGAAACCGGTATAGGGGCTGCGTCCCATACCTACCAGTTCGCGGACGGTCATGTTACGGATGTCGCATTTCTCTGTCAGGACAACACTGATGACTGCGGACAGTTCGCGTGTGGTGTATTTTTCCAATTCTTTGCCTTCCAGGAGAATTTTGCCGTTGAGTTTGGGTTGAAACCCTGAAAGGGTCCGGAGGAGGGTGGATTTCCCGACACCATTGGTGCCCAGCAGACAAGTGAGTTCGCCGGCAAACAGGTTGCAGCAAATATTTTCGGCGACAATTTTGTGGTGGGATTTGTCTTTATAACCTATGCTGAGCTGATGGAGTTGTATGGTTGCAGGCCTATTCATTCAGTTCGTTTTTACGTTTGCGGAATAATACGGAGGCTACGACAGGAGCTCCGATGAGGGCTGTTACTGAGTTGACAGGAAGTGCCCCTTCAAACCCCGGCATCCGGGCAATGATATTGCAAGCCAAAGCTAAGGCTGCACCCATTACCAGACAGGCTGGCATCAGAATCCGGTGGTCAGAAGTCTGGAATAATGCCCGGCAGAGGTGAGGTACGGCTAAACCCAGAAAGATAACCGGTCCGCAGTAAGCAGTGACAATGGCTGTCAGTACTCCCGAACAACTGATGACTAGTATTCTTGCCCGTTTTATGTTCAGACCCAAATTCCGGGCATATCCGTCTCCCAGCATGAGCAGGTTTAATGTTTTCACCAGTAGAAATGAAAGGGGGAGCAAAATGGCCATAATGGTGACAAACAACATCATCTGGTTGCCGGAAACTCGTGAAAAACTTCCCAATCCCCAGATAACGTATGCTTTAATATCTTCTTCGACACTGAAGAATTTCAGGATTCCGATGATGGCATTGGCCAGGTAACCAATCATTACGCCTATAATGAGGAGGGTTACATTTCCTTTTACCTGGTGTGAGACAAAGACAATGAGTGCCATGACCGATAAAGCTCCGGCTATTGCAGCGACGGATAAAGCTATTTCTCCCATGAACCCCAAATGGCTTAATGCGACTCCGCCTATGCTGCCGGAGAAAAGAACTACAAAAGCAACACCTAAGCTGGCTCCGGAACTGATACCCAAAACGGAGGGACCTGCCAACGGATTCCGGAATACGGTCTGCATTTGTAATCCGCTTACGGCGAGTCCCGCACCGGCAACCAAGGCGGTCAATGCCTGGGGGAAACGCGATTTCCAAATGATATTTTGCCAAGTGACGGCTTCATTTCCCTGGCCGGTGAAAATATTCCAGACCGATTTCAGGGGAATATTTACTGAACCAAGTACCATATTTAAGAATAACAGTATGGAAATGAGCAGGATTAGCAAAAGAATGAGAGTCATATTTTTGCCGGAATGTGCCATATTCATTACTCTTTTAGCAGGTTATAAAATACAGGTTGGTATTCCGGCAATAAATCGGGATGGAAAACCTTTATAAAATCTGATAGTAATAAGTCTGGTTCCATGGGCATATTTTCATAGTAAGCTTTTTCGCGCATATTGCAGTAGATTACACCTTTTTGCCGGAATGCCTTAAAATCTGCATATCGTTCGTCCTGTTTTTTCAGAAATTCGTAAGAATAATTGCCGGGGAAACTGTTCAGGATACGCCAATAGTCGGCGTTTTCAGAAAGGTTGTAAACCGTTTCGAAATCGAGATTTACCCCTCCCGAATGGGGGTCGTCTTTCAAAAAGTAGTCCGCACCGGCATCTTTGAATATTTGTGCCAGAAAACTTTGTCCTCCCACGGCATACCAATTGCCGCCGTGTATTTCGCCACTCAGGACGACGGGGCGGTGTTTTACTGTATCGGTCAATGTTTTCAGGGCATTGTATTTGTTTTCGATGTCTGCAAATATTCTGTTGGCTTTTTCTTCCAGTCCGAGTAAAAGTCCTGCAAATTTAATCCATTCGGCTTGTCCCAGCGGAGTCATTTCTTTATAACCGAGGTGGGGGACAAGTGGAATGTCCGCTTCTTTCATGGCATCATATCCTCCCTGTTTAAACGGGGAAATAAGAATAAGTCCGGGAGCCAGATTCATGATGATTTCGAGGTCAAAGTTGCCTTCAATTCCGATTTTTTGGGTTTTTCCGTCTGCCAATTGCTGTTTCATAACCGGATTGGACAGAAAACGGGTACTGCTGATGCCTGTCACTTTGTCGGTGGCTTCCAAACGAATGAAATTAGATAATTGTAAGGAAGTCATGCATATCAAACTTGTTACAGGCAGGTCGATGATTTCCGTATTTGCCGGAATATCGGGTTGTGTGCCTCTTTGCCGCAGGGCAAAAAGATATTCAGTGCTGTTGGGAGTTTGAGGGTCTTTTATGTGTAAGAGTTGGTATCCTTGTTTTTGTTCAAACCAAAAACCTCTGGCGTAGCGAATGCCGGAATTTACATCTGCAGAAAGATTTCCATTCGCAGTTGGCCCGCTTGTTTTTTTTGAATTTTTGTACTGGCAGGCGTAAAGCAGTATTTGACAGCAACAAAAAATAATCAGTAATAGACGGCAATAATTTTTCATGTTCTTTTCCTCCGAAAGATAAGATTAATCTGTAATTGTATTGAGTTGGCAGGTTTTCTGGCTTGTCATCTTTTCCCCTTCCCGAAACATTATGGTTTCAGTGGGCTTTTATGAAAAGATCTGTCAGGGACAGGATAGACTTTACAGCTGCGGGGACAGCTCCGGATTCTCACCGGATTCCCTTTCCGATATTTGAAAATTCATATCTGTAGGACCAACACGTTGCAAAGATAATATTTATTTTGACGGCTTGGATTTTTTTATGACTTTTGTGTCCGGGACCTGAGTGTTTTTATTATGAAAGGTAAGATTATAGGTGTATCTTTGGGACCGGGTGAACCGGAGTTGATAACGCTGAAGGCGTTAAAAGCATTGAATGCTGCCGATATTGTTTATTGTCCTGCTACCCGAAGTGGCGACGGAACTGTCAAGTCCCGTGCACTGGATATTCTCAGTCAGTTGCCTGTAGATGTGGAAAAAGTCCGTTCTTTTCATGTGCCGATGTCGCGTAACCGGGAGGAAGCACTGAATGCTTATGAGGGAGTGTGTGCCGAAATACTACGACAGGCAGAATCGGGAAAAACGGTGGCTGTTACGGCCGAAGGAGATGCTTGTTTTTATTCCTCTGCCAATTATATGTATGAAAAACTGGAGCAGAATGGATTTCCGGTAGAAATGATTGCCGGAGTGCCGGCCTTTATTGCAGCCGGGGCTTCTGTCGGTCTGCATGTGGTGAAACAGCGGGAACGGCTGGTGGTGGTACCTGGTGATGTTTTGGTGGAAGAGTTGTTGGAAGCCGTAGTTGCAAAACGTACATTGGTGATTATGAAAGTGCCCTTGGGTGAGGCTGTTTTGCGGCCTTTTATTGCCCGGCATCCGGAGTTGCAATATCATTATTTTGAACAGGTGGGAACACCGCACGAGTATTATACTGTTTCTTCTGAAGCAATATTGAGCCGTGTTTTCACTTATTTTTCCGTTTTAGTTATTCAGCCGGCATAAAAATGTAGCTTTTATTTTTTACTTTCTCCTTTTTACTTTATCTTTGCGGCTCCTATCGAGTATGGGAGAGTATTAATTTTTTAAATTAAAAAAATGGCTACAAAAATCAGATTAGCAAGACACGGACGTAAACGACGTCCATTCTACCATGTAGTGGTAGCAGATAGCAGAGCACCACGTGATGGTCGTTACATTGAAAAAATCGGGACTTATGATCCGAATACCAATCCAGCTACTATTGAGCTTAAGTTTGACAGAGCATTGTATTGGTTACAGGTTGGTGCACAGCCGACTGAAACAGCTACCAGAATTTTGTCATACAGAGGAGTGTTGCTGAAGAAACACTTGCTGGAAGGTGTGAAAAAAGGTGCTTTTGACGAAGCTGCTGCCGAAGCTAAATTTGAAGCCTGGATGAAAGAAAAGAATGCAAAAATTCAGGCAAAAATTCAAAAATTGGCTCAGGATGGCAATACTGCTGCTAAAGCTCGTCTGGAAGCTGAAGCTAAAGTACGTGCTGCTAAGGAAGAAGTAATTGCAAAGAAAAAAGCTGAATTGGCTGCTGCCGAGGCTGCTAAAAAAGCAGAAGAGGAAGCTGCTGCTGCTCCGGCAGAAGAAGTTGCTGCACCTGTTGCAGAAACGGAAGCTCCGGTTGCTGAATAAAGCTTTGGCAATGATTACACGGGAAGATTGTATTCAAATCGGTGAAGTTAGTAAAACTCACAACCTGCAGGGTGCCGTGATTATTACCACCGACAGCGACCTGCCCGAACGATATGCGGATAAACCGGTGTTCCTTCTGTTGGAAGGAGCACCGGTTCCTTTTTTTATTGCTCAGGACGGTATAATTTGCCGGAATCATACTTCTTATATTGTTAAATTTGATTATGTAGATTCTTTGGAAGAGGCTGAACGTTTGGTGGGTGCTGAGGTGTTGCTTGAAAAAGATATGTTGGAGGAAGAAGCAGAACCTGATGTTTTTGAATTGGCGGGTTTTGAGGTGGAAGACCTCGTATCGGGGGCTGTTGGTGAAGTGTCGGATGTTGCTGATTATTCCGGGAATGTTGTTTTGGCTCTTTCTATTTTAGGCAAGGAGATTCTTTTGCCTCTTTCTGAAACTTATATTGCTGATGTCGATTTTGAACTTCGCCGGCTTCAGGTGAATATTCCCGCAGAGCTTGCGGAATTG
>OFHP01000254.1_pt1 | contig 38179 bp, 31 predicted proteins | sample 1521651 | NCBI WGS metagenome assembly OFHP01 (sample SAMEA3504105, study PRJEB24116) | mouse gut metagenome | biome: mouse gut; feature: mouse-associated habitat; material: faeces | place: Denmark | collected 2011 | reverse complement strand
TCGATATCCCTGCGACGCTTTGGTGGTGCAACTGGGAAAACGGAGAACAGGGCACGTTCTGCGCCGAAGCAAAACAGACACTTTCAATTGCGGAAATATCCGCATGGCGGGAGCGTCAACACTCCATACAGCGGCAACGCGAAGCGGAATATGCCGAACGCCATGCTGAAGCAGCTCAACTGGCCAGACAGGAATGGAACTCGGCACGCAGGTGCGATGCCAACCATCCCTATCTGCACAGCAAGGGCATTACAGCTTTGGAAGGCATACGGCAGGCACGGGACGGCTCCCTGCTTATTCCTGTTATGGATGCCGCAAACAATCTGCAAAGTCTGCAACGCATCTATCCTGATGGAACAAAGCGTTTTCTTGTGGGCGGCAAGGTATCTGGAGGACAATTCATCATTCAGGGGCAGCCGGAAAAGCCTGTTGCCGTTTGTGAGGGGTTTGCTACGGGCACAAGTATCCATCTTGCCACAGGCTGGACGGTCTATGTGGCCTTTTCCGCAAACAATCTCGCAAGAGTGGCCAAGGCCGTGAAAGAACGATTGCCGGACAAGACAATCATCATTTGCGGCGACAATGACGAAGCCGGACACAGGAAGGGGGAGGATGCAGCCGGACTCGCAAACGCTCAACTTCTGTTTCCCCACTTCACCGGCGACAACGGTACGGATTTTAATGACCTTCACCAGATTGAAGGCATTGAGGCCGTCCGCTCGCAACTGGAAACAGCACTGACCAAACAGCAAGGCCTTATCGCTCTGGACATGGGCGAATTTCTTTCCATGTCCATACCTGAACGGGGGTATCTTTTATCGCCCGTTCTTCCGGTACAGGGCATAGGTATCCTGTACGCCCCGCGCGGCATAGGCAAGACATTCGCCGCCTTGAGCATCGCCGTTGCGGTGGCTTCCGGCGGAGCTGTGTTCAACTGGCGCGCATCCATGCCCAAAAAAACGCTCTATGTGGACGGAGAAATGCCCGCCACTTCCATGCAGAACCGCCTTTCCGCTCTTGTCAACGGCATGTCCGTTCCCCCGCATACGTTGAAAAACATGGCGCTCATCACACCGGATTTGCAGCCCTGCCCCATGCCGGATTTGTCCACAGCCGGCGGACAGGCCATAATTGAGCCGTTTCTGAAAGACGTGGACATGGTTGTGCTGGACAACATCGCAACCTTGTGCCGCACCGGCAAGGAAAACGAGTCTCAGTCATGGCAGACCATGCAGGCGTGGCTGCTGGAATTACGCCGCAGAGGGATAACCGTCCTGCTTATCCATCATGCTGGAAAATCCGGTGACCAGCGCGGCACCAGCGCCAGAGAAGACATTATGGACACGGTGATCAGTCTGCGCAGGCCCAGGGAATACAGCATGGCCGAAGGCGCACGTTTTGAAGTTCATCTGACCAAGGCGCGGGGCATATTGGGCGATGACGCCAAACCCTTTGAGGCCAACCTGATTACCGAAGGCAATGCCCTGCATTGGCGGGTTCGGGACATTGAAGATGTGGAACTGGAGGAATTGAAAAGGCTGCTCGGCGAGGGATACAGCATTCGTGACTGCGCCGAGGAGATGGGAAAATCAAAATCGTCTGTCCACAGATTGAAAAGAAAACTGGAAGGTCTCGCTTGACCATTTTTCAGGTGTCCCGCTGTACCGCTGTCTAAGCACCGGTACAGCGGGACACCTGCAATATTCGTCGTATCTATCATCTTATGAAGTCCAACCAAATCTAAACAGATTTTCAACTCTTGTACCGCGTAAACTGAAAAAGTGTCCCGCATTCCTGTCACAGAAAGAACGGGACATCCATTGATACAAGGAAGTACTGCCATGTCCTATCTCGTACTCCACATGGACAAATTCAAGAAGGAGGCCATACGCGGCATCCAGAGCCACAACCGGCGGGAGCGGGAGAGCCACAGCAACCCCGATATTGACTACGACAGGAGCGCGGCGAACTACGAACTGCACGAAGCCGCTTCATCGAACTATGCCGAAGGCATTCAGAATCGCATTGACGATCTGCTCATGGTCAAGGCCGTGCGCAAGGATGCCGTGCATATGTGCGGTCTGATTGTCAGTTCGGACAAGGAATTTTTCGACAAGCTCAATGCTGATGAAACCAGACGTTTTTTCGAGGAAGCCGCAGCCTATCTCACAGAATTTGTCGGCAAGGAAAACGTCATCTCCGCAATGGTGCATATGGATGAAAAAACGCCGCACATGCACTTCCTTCATGTGCCGGTAACATCTGATGGGCGACTTAGCGCCAACAGTATTTATACCCGCGCCAGTCTGAAAAAGCTGCAAACCGACTTGCCCATCTATCTGCAAAGCCGTGGTTTCGACATCCAGCGTGGCGTCGAGCAGAAACCAGGCTCCGCCAAAAAGCATCTGGATACGCGAGAGTTCAAGCAGCAACAGGAGGCTCTGAACAGACTGATTCTGGAATCCGAAGAATTTGCCCAAAGTTCCCGGCAAATCATTGATGCTCTGGAACAGCGGGAAGAGGAACTGAAAAAAAGCCTCAAAGAGTATGAACGGCAAGCCGAAGAGGCGGAGAAGATTCTTCAGGGAGATTCCTCTTTGCCGAAGGCATCTCTTTTCAACTATCAGTCCGTGCTGAAAAAAGCGTCCTTCATCATTGCCGAACTGAAAAAGGCGCTTGCCGTCAAACACATTGCTCAAAAGCAGAAAGAAAACCTGCAAAAGGAAGTGGAGGAGTTACGCAAAAAGCAGACGCGGCTTGAAGCGGAATACACGGCTCACAGGAAACAAAGCCATGAGGAAAAGGAGGAGCTGGAGGCGCAGTTGAAGAAATGAAAAGGCTCATGGCAGGCTATCAGAAGTTTTTGCGTCAGCCGGAAATCCGACCGCTGCATCTCGACTTTGTGGAGCGCAAGCGAGCCGAACAGCTCCAGCGTCAGCAGGAGAAGGAACAGCAGGAGCGAGAGCGTCAGGAAGAGGATGCCCGCCAGCAGACCGAGCGTGACCAGCATATCATCCGGCAAGAGCCGGAAGCCGTGCCGCAACGCCGTCGCTCAAGGATGCGCTGACCGTCCGCCGGGAATCTCGACTCAGATGTGAGTCATAGCCCACTATGCTTCACTTTCGTGAAGCGTGGGCGACCGTCCCGCTCGACCGGAAAGACAAAACGCCAATCCGGGGCATGGCCCCGGCGAAACACAGGAGAACCATCATGACCATCACCGCAACACAGTTGAAGGAAATCAAACAGGAGTTCACCAGGCTCAAGCCCGCAACCGTCACACTTGACGGAAAACGAACCATGTCTGTGAAGGAGGCTGTTTTCGCCCTTGCCCCGACGCTGGAGCGCATGAAAAAGCGCGGCTTCGACACACAGGAGATCGTCGAAAAGCTGCATGAGAAAGGGATAGAGGTGAAGGCCCAAACCCTGACCAAATACCTGACCGAAGTCAGACGGCAACGGGAAGGCCGGAAACCCCAAAAGAGAGACACGCCTCCGCCGCCTCCGAAACACGAACAGCGCGACAGCTTCATTGTTGCGGATACCCCGGATGATGAACTGTGAACAGGACGCCACCCAGAGGAGAAACCGTCATGGCAGAAACTTACGGGTACATTCGCGTATCCAGTACGGATCAGAACGAGAGCCGTCAGCGCATCGCCCTTGAACAGCAAGCAATACCGGCAAATCGCATTTTCATGGACAAAATGTCGGGCAAAGACTTTCAGCGCCCGCAGTATCAGGCCATGCTCAAAAGGCTCAGGCCGGGGGATTTGCTCTGCATCACCAGCATTGACCGGCTTGGCAGGAATTACGAGGAAATTCTGGAGCAGTGGCGGATAATTACCAAGGAAAAGCGCGTAGACATCCTCGTGCTGGATATGCCCCTGCTGGACACCCGGCGCGACAAAAACCTGCTCGGCACGTTCATTGCCGATCTTGTCTTGCAGGTGCTTTCCTTTGTGGCCCAAAATGAACGCGAGAACATTCGCGCCCGACAGGCTGAAGGAATTGCGGCGGCCAAACGGAACGGCATAAGGTTCGGCCACAAACCACGGCCGCTTCCTCCCAATTTTCCCGAAACCTACACACTCTGGAAGGAGAGTGCCATTTCGACCTCAGAAGCAGCCAAACGATCGGGTATGGCTCGTTCCACATTCCGCATTCGCGCGGAATCCTTCAAAAAAGATTGTCCATAATATGTCGGTAGAGTGTACTTGGCCGCCATCCCCTGTTTGTGTTTGTAAGTACTATTATTAGCCCCAAAAAACCGTTTGGTCAACGTCTTTAGACAACTCAAAATGGCACAGCACCTGCTGGCGGCCAAGTACACTTAGTCGCCAGTGGAAAAAACTTAAGCAGCTGGAGGCATTATGGAAAACCATTTTGATTGTCCCGTGGGCGAGTCTCTCCTTGAAGAGCAGGCCGAGCTCGAATTTTGGAGCAATTTGAACCGTAAGTGCTGTGACCAGGAGAGTGTTGTCAGCTCTGGTGCGTGGCTGGAAGCCGACAAAACCGGTTTTTAGAAGTATTTCATACTTCATATGAAGTAATTTCTGGCCTGAAAAATTTTTAGTGGTCGGACTGGATTCGACCGCGAGAAATTTGTGGTACACAACTTATTAAGCGTGAGTGCCCTGCACCAGCGATAGCGACAGGGCACTCTTTTTAAATATTATGGAGCGATTGAAAGAACAGGATCCTTACAGGACTGTCATACAGATCCGCCGCATACTGGAAGAACTGGGCATATTCATCACAGAATCATGGATTGACAGCAGCGTTTCTTCATTGTTTTCGGTTCGCATCGTAATTTCTGGTACGCAAGTGGGAAGTAACGGGAAGGGTGTTACTCGTATCCTGGCCCTAGCAAGTGCCTACGGTGAATTTATGGAGCGCCTCTCCAATGGTATGTTACTGCAGCGAATGGGAATAGATATTTTCCCGCATTATTCCTGTGGATGCATGCTGCCAATCGATGTGATAGCACAGGGTGGACATCTTATTGATACTCTACTCACAGCTATGCAAACCGAACAAGGGGGGGGGGCGCACCAGGCAGATGGGCGGCTATCCAATCTCACGTTTCATCCTGAAGAGCGGATACTTGCCTTATCGGCTTGGAATATGCGTACAGGCGCAGATGTACTCTGTCTGCCCTATACAGGACTGCTTTCCGGCAAGGAAGAGATGCTCCCACTTCCCTTCATACATCATTATGGTTCCAATGGCATGGCTTCCGGAAACACAATGCAGGAGGCCATCGTTCAGGCTGTTTCCGAAATCTTTGAACGCTGGAGCCAATACTGCATTTTCACACGGAAACTTACCCCTCCAGTCGTCGAACGCAGTTCCATCAGAGACCGCTTTCCGACAATTGATGCTGTTATGGCCGAGATTGAGTCTTTCGGTCATTTTCATATCGAGATTCGTGACTGTTCACTTGGCCGCGGATTGCCTGTATATTGTGCCTGCCTTTGTGACCGCCGCAGCCATCGCTATGCCATTTCCTTCGGGAGCAGCCCTAACATAGACACCGGCCTGGAGCGCTTGTTCACCGAACTCGTACAGGGCCGCAAACTTGATGAAACAGCCTTGGGCAGAGCTGGTGCTCCGTTACTTATGGAACCTTTCGAATTGCGTAGGCTCTTTCGGAACTCCACCGGCAACTACCCACCTGAATTCTGGCTGAATGAGCCATCCTGGAACGTTGACGAAGAGCTGCTGCTCCGCTCCTGCGAAACCAACACGCAAGCACTGAACTGGTTTTCGACACTTTGCGCGAAGGCCGACACCGACATATTTGTACGTGATTGCAGTGTGTTCGGCTTTCCCAGCGTACATGTCGTCATTCCCGGTTTTAGCGAAGTCATGGGGTGCAGTCCGCTTTCTCTGCAATATTTTTCATCTCTGCGTCATTCTAGTGATATCCTTGACAATATTGCAGCTGTATCCCAAAACCAACTGGCATTTCTACTTGAATTCCTGGATTTTTGTCGCAAGATGAATGCTGCCGATATGCTCCCCCTCACGCGTATTCGTGGCTGGAGAGGAATGATGTTTCACGAAGGAATACTATTCTTTCTTGCGCGGGGATACGCCGAACTGGGGAACTTCCAAAAAAGTGCTGATTTTTACTGCAAGCTGAAGGATATTTCCTTCTCATTTAAAGAGCCTCTTTCCTGCCTCAGGGATTATTACGAGTTGCAAGCTACTCGTGCAGAATCTCCTGCTATGACTCTTCTCTCACATCTCTACGATCCGGAAGTTATCGAAATTGCATGGAAGATGCGGACTATCCCTTTAGGGGCACTTGTTGTTGCAACGGGCTATGAAACACCCGACATCCCGCTTGATGTCATGCGTCTGGTTGAACGTGCAAAAAACTATATACCCGACATCAAGAGGATGCTCTGATGTTTTTCTACTACTTGCTTACTCAACGCTGCAACTTGGCCTGTAGGCACTGTATCCGAGATAATACCACATCGTTTGAGATGGATACGAAGCTTGCTATGCAGTGTATAGATAAACTCCCGTCCAGCTTAGCTAAAAATACACTCGTGCTGACGGGGGGAGAACCGACGCTGCATCCGGATTTCATGCTGCTGCTGCGCTATGCCCTTGAGCGCTTCGACGAAGTTATCCTGACCAGTAATGGAATCTCATCGCTCTATGAGCAGCCGGAAGTTTGGCTACATCTTCAGGCGGCTGGTCTGCGCATTCAGTTCTCCATAGATGGCGATGAGAACTCACATGACCGGCTCAGGGGGGCAGGCAGCTGGCGCAGAACAATGAAGCATTTGATCTCTCTTTCACGGGCAGGTGTTGTCATGTGGGTCTCCACCGTGGTCACACAGGAGAATATCGAGTCCATACCTATTCTACGTGAAGAACTACATCGTCATCGAATCCAGAAGTGGCATGTTAGTCCGGTACAGCCTTTTGGATGCGGAGCAAATCTCTGTGCCCCTTCGATTCAGGACTGGAATGCCTTTGTAGAAAAGATGCTCGATACCTGTTGTATGCGCTTGGGAATACGACGACTTTACGATTTCAACCAATTAGAGGGAATGTCTGATGAGCGTATTGCCGAGATTTCCCGATCATTGACCCAAAAAATGAGCAACCGGAATTGCGGGAGCGGTACTACTAAAATCTATATTTATCCAGATTTTTCAGTCTACGGTTGCACTTGCCTGAGTAGTATTCCCTTCGGAAACCTGAGTCAATCCTCACTGGAAGAGATACTGGATTCGACGCAAGCGCAATATATACGTAGATACAGAGTAGATAATACATCTCCCTGCCAGAAATGCCGTTATCTTCCACTATGCAATGGAGGATGCATTGGTATGTCTCTTCACAAGACTGGTAGGCTGGGTATGGGGGATATACGTTGTCCGCTTTGGCAGCAGTACGCGGCGGAAGCCAAGGGGTTAGTATGAGCCTATCGAGAAAGGCCTTTCGTATTCTCGTAACGGAACAATGCAACATGCGCTGTCCTTCTTGTTTCAACAAGAATATCCGCAGCGGGCGCGAGATGCCAGTTGACAACTTTGCCCTTTTGTGCCGCTGGTTAGCCGACCAGGGGCATATTAAGCGACTCAAGATAATGGGCGGCGAGCCAACAACGCATAGTGAATTTCCCAGTATCCTCGCAGCCGCCATGGAGTATTTTCCACACATCTACCTTTTCACCAATGCTGTCAATGATACTATCACAACGTTACGGCTGCGTGATGAAGACGCGATTATTTACAATCTGGCCTGCCTGCCTTTGTCAGTTTCATTCCAAAAACTGCTCCCTGAACAAAATGTTGGTCATATCTTCGAAACACGCATTGACGCCCGTAGTGATGTGGAGCGTATATGTGGCAAGTTGCGCCGTATTCACGAGTGTCTCGGGCAGCGGATGGCAGTCAATCTTACTCTCAACTGTATAGAGGACATTTTTTCCTTTCGTGAAGTCATCGTACGGAAATGGAATGCTGTAGCACATTTTTGTCAAGAGGACCTGAACATTACACTTAATCTCGATCACGATGCCCCGCTCTGTTTCGTTCAAGGCCTCGACATGCAGCTGACTTCCTATCATCCTTTGTGTTCTCCTGAGTGTGCAGGACTTGTCACGGCAGATTTACACCTGCGCTTCTGCAATCAGACTTCGGAAAATCTTCTATCGCTGAAAGAGGGGCAGAGCTTCATCTCCTACGCCGAGGTGGATGCCTGCCTCAGACAGCAGTTCTCTCTGCGCCTGGAGAACAATCAACGCTATTTCTGCCGAGGGTGCCCGGAGTTTCCGGAAGTCTGCAACGGAAGTTGCTTTGCCCATCGCTTTCCAAAAGGAGTTGGGCATGCAGCGCGTGTTTAATTTAAACTTGCATTATGTTTGCAATAATTTTTGCGTACACTGCATATCACATAATACGAGAGAGAAGACTACGGTGTCACTTGATCTTGATCAGGTGAGAAAAATACTCTCAATCTACAGCCCCAAAGAAAAGGATATCATTATCCTGAGCGGCGGAGAACCCTCGATGTTTCCAAATCTAAGCATGCTGCTCAAGACAATACGTGAGAGCAGTTCTTGCAAGATAGTCATGTACAGCAACGGTGCGGGACTTTGTACGGCGAGTACAGCACAGGCTGTCGCCAGATATGTGGATCGTGTTACACTTTCTTACTATGGGGATGAGATCATACACGATCGGTATGCGGGCCGGAAGGGTGCTTTTGCCATACTGAAGAAGGCAGTGGAAGAGCTGATCAAGGCACGGGAATATCTAACTCATACCTGCGCGTTGGAAGTGAAATACGTTCGTGCAAGTGATGACATTCCCCTGTTGCCACTACTGGATGGCTTGACCACACCGAATCAGGTGGAGAGCGTGGTGCTTTCTCGCATTCTTTCAGTCGAGGTCCAGTGCAATCCGGTATTGCAGCAGGATAGCGCGGCCATGCGCGACATTCTAGAACTGCGGGAGCATAAACGCTGGAGCAGAACAATCCTGAAGTTGGTAGACATCCTGCCATGCAGCCTAGGACAAGAGCTCTTTGATGAGATTCAGGGTGACTACCCACAACGCGCTGTAGAGAATATCATTTTTTTTGACGGGATGTATCCAGAGGGAAAAATGATACGCTTTTCCCCTTTGGCCTTGTTTGACCGACGTTGCTCCTCCTGCGGGCTTCAGTCTGTTTGCGGAACGACGGCTACCTGTTATGGGGCGTTACGCCGTGAGCGGGGGCACTGGTATTATGCCGAAGAATGAACTCAGGGGTGAAAGAAGGCCGTACCCAGTCCTCCGTCAATGGAATAAATACCGCCAGCATTAAATGAAGCTTGTTCCGAACACAAGAAGAGCATGAAGTCGGCCACTTCTTTCGCTGATCCAAAGCGACCGATTTTTTGACGCCGCTGTAAGAACTCCTGTACGAATTCGGGATCCTTTTGCGCGATTTGGTCCCAGCTGTTTCCTCGGAAGTGAAAGGCTCCTGGCAGCACCACACTCATAATGATACCGTTGGCAGCCTCCTGACGTCCTGCAGAACGGCTATACGCCGCGAGCATGGCTTTGAAGGTGAATAGGGTACAGATCCTTGGGCCTCAAGTGCTGCTGCGGAGCCTGTGTGGATAATACGGCCCCATCCCTGTGCCCGCATGGCCGGTAAACATTCTTCGTTGATAAGTAGCGGAATTTCAAACATGCTTCGATACAAACTACGCCATAAAGCAGCTGTTTCTTTCGTTGGCTGTGGTTGTCCCCCCATGCAGTGCACAACTATGTCAGGGGAGAATTTTTGCTCTTGCAAAAAAGAAAATAAGCCCTCTTCCGCTCCCTCAGGCAGCAGATTAATGGCATAGGTCAGCAGTCCCGCAGCAGGTATGCTGCGGTGTAGTTCCTGCAAACCTACTGAACTGCGTGCGACTCCACACACAACTGCGCCTTCATGCACAAGATTTTTGCACAGACAGGCTCCAATTCCGTGCCCAGCCCCAATGATCAAAGCCTTTCTATTTTTTATATTGAGTTCCATACGTTACCCTTGATGGCAGAGAGCAGAGTAGGTATTGTCTCCAGATGATGTCTGGATACTATGCTAATGTTTCAACGAATTTGGGTGTGTTCATAGTTTTGGCTTCACTGTAACATGTCTTTTGTATATCAGGATACAAGCAATAATAGATGGTGACAAGAGTGACGTTAAATTAAATAAAAATTTATGATGTATTTTTTTGAAATTCTCTGAATAAAATATTGGTAAAAAAATAAGGGGAACCAAAAGTTGTGGGTGTCAATGGTAAAATGTTCTAGGACAGGAGAGCTTTTAGATTTTTTTCAAGAGTTGAACTATACACATCTGCCTGTATCTGAGTGATGATTCCAGAATTTTTGATCCTAGCTATAAGGGCTTCTATTGTCGACAGATCAAGTTTTTTTACTATTCGTTTGAGTGCATTTTTGCAGTCTTTTGTACTATGCTCATGAATGAAATCGCTGATCGTCAATGTGTGTCCTGCATATAAAAAATGACGGTGCTGATTGTTCTGTATGATTTTTCCGCCTGATATATTTTTAAAATTACATCTAAAACAGGATCCATTATCAAATACAGGTGCAAGTCTAAAAGTATTCCAGTTTGTCAATATACCCCAATTTCCATTATTTCTGTCATAATTTGCGATAAGAAAATCAATGATAAACATATCCCAGAAACGCTCTACTGCTCCTCCAGCAGCAATTAACCAAGGATGCAACCTGATGATTTCAAGTGTATCCTTAAGATCTCTATTTTTCTGAATCTGCATGCCGGTTTTATGAGTACGCAGATAGTCTTTTTTCAATCTGGAAAAGTCAACAAAATACTCACCTGGACGCTGCATATGTTGACAGGCGACGACAATAAAACCGTCCAGTGTGCCAAGTAGCGTCGTATGAACCGGAATCCCAAGTGAGGCGTATATCTGTGATCCCAAATACTCACAAATAACTATCTCATTATTATATATTTGATTTTTTTCTGAAATATAATAGGGAAGTTTAAGCATGTAAGGCATATCGTTATATATAATACATTGTTTCAGGCACGAAAGTCCTCCATACTCAAAGGGTATCTTCTGGCACAGTGAAAAATCAATCAGCATATCTAATTTTTGTATTTACAAGGTATTTCCATAAAAATATCTCAATGCAAGAATATCAATAATTTCTTTGCACCTTGAATTAAATAAAAAACAAGATATATAAACAGATACTCTAATCCATAAAAGAAGACTTTTGAACATTATTGCGTCAGAAGATGGAACGTTAATCTATTCTTGCGTAATAACTCAACTCGAAGACGAAACTTTTGCTGCAGACCATTATAGCCATCGCAACCATAAATCGCATTACTCAAGCCGTTACTAACTCTATCCCACAGGGGGTAGCTTGCAGTCTCCCCCACCCTGTTCAGCTAAAAGTGCTCATCTACAGCTCTTTCTTAAAAAGACCCCCATTGTGCTACTACTCAAGAAATACCGTCCCCATAAGAGCGTATGCCGCTGCGATTTTGTTGTCCAGTTAACTCTAGGGCAGTGTTCTAAAATATTTTGATTTTTGAGGTATTTTAGTAGGTATCAAAGAAGAAAATACCATAAAAATAATCAACATGGTTAGGTATATAATTTTTATCCGCTTGGGGACGCCAACAGGAAACTGAAGGCGCATCACTTTACCCTGAAAATCAGGGAGTTGTGGTGCGTCTTTTGTATTCTAAGCCCCTCCATTGTAAAGCCCACCCTCCAAGGCTCTCAATCCATTCGGCCCCCTCCCTATCTGCTGTTTTATGCGGCTTTCCGAGGGAGCCTTCCTTTATTTCCAAGTATCTTACTCTGTTTCCTCAATAAAAACTCTACAGAAATTCTCTCTCCGGAGCTTTGAGAAACTATGCTGCTCCGTTGGGTTGGCCTCCCCTTTTGCCTCTTTTTTCCATTCCAAAGGGAGGGCCGTCATAGAGCCTTCCCCAAACCTTCCATCCTCTCAGACAATTCCGCATCTACCTGATGTACGTGCCTTTCCCGTGCTCCGCCCGCCGAGTGCACTCGGCCCCATGTCACGGAGAAGAACCACCATTCAGAGGCACAGACAGCCTTTAAACGCTGCGTCGTTTACACCTTCTGAGATGCCTCATCGCCACTTTCCAACTTCTTAAAAATTATCTCTTTTCCCACCTACATACAAAGAAGAAGGAGAGAAGGAGGACAATCCGCGTGTACCTCCTGCCTCCTTAAATGAAGGTGACCTGCCCTTTTCAAGCGCGCCTGTCGAAAAATGAGCGCAAGACCCTGCACAATCCCTCTATCTCCAAGGGTTTGCTCACGTGGGCATTCATCCCACTGTCCAGCGACTTCTGCTTGTCTTCCTCAAAGGCATTGGCCGAGAGGGCGATGATGGGAACGGTGCGCGCGTCCTCGCGCTCAAGGCGGCGGATTTCTTTGGCGGCAGTCAGTCCGTCCATGACGGGCATGAGAATATCCATGAGGATGGCGTCGAAATAACGTGGCTGGCTGGCGGCAAAACGTTGTACCCCCTCTTCCCCGTTGCAGGCGGATTCAGTGGCAAAGCCGTACTCCTTGAGCAGTTCGCACACAATTTCCATATTCAGTTCGTTATCCTCGACCACGAGGAGGCGTTTCCCCGCAAAGTCGAAACGCTCTTGCGACGAGGGGGCCGTGGGCCTGTTCTCGCCATACTGTTGCATGCTTGCGAGGAGCGTTGAGCGAAAGAAAGGTTTGCGGATAAAGGGAAAAGAGTCCTCTTCCACCCCTTTCTGTCCAAGAGGACGATGGCCCGTCCATATCACCCTCACCCCTTCCAGGCCCGACTGATGGAGGATGTGTTCTTTCACCGCTTCCGTTCCGGGCAGGCAGGCGGCAAGCAGAACGATGTCAAAGGGTTCCCCTTCCTTCACGCTGGCATCCAGAAGGCGGATGGCTTCCTCGCCGTCCGCGGTGCAAACCGTTTTGATGGACGCCGCCTTGAGGATACGGGCTGCCGCGCGGCCATCCTGCGGATTGTCGACGATAAGGACGGTCATCGCTGAAAATCGCGGCGTCTCAGGGATGTGTGAATAGACCGTGCCGAAAGGCAGGACAACGGAAAAAACGCTTCCCTTGTCCACTTGGCTTTGGGCGGTGATGGTGCCGTCCATAAGCTCCACAAGGGACTTCGAGATGGAGAGCCCCAAACCGGAACCTCCGTAATGGTTGGCGATTTCGCTGTTTTCCTGCTCAAACACATTGAAGATGCGTTCAAGGGCAGCAGGGGAAATGCCGATTCCGGTATCCGAAACACGGAATTCCAAGACCGTCGTTTGCCTCCCGCCGGTGAGCTTGCGGACGCTCAAACCGACATGCCCCTGCTTGGGCGTGAATTTGAAGGCATTAGACAGAAGGTTCACCAGCACCTGTTTCAGATGGAGCATGTCCCCTGTAAACGTATCCTCCTCCATCGGTTCCACATCAAGAGAAAAGGTCACTTCCCCGCTTTCAGCCCCGTCGGAAAACATGTCGTAAAGGTCGTAGAGGAAGGCGGGTAACGAGAAAACCTGTGAGGAAAGCCGCAATTTGCCGCTTTCGATGCGCGAAAAGTCCAGTACGTCATTGATGAGCGACAGCAGATACGTGGCGGCGGATTCTATTTTCGCGTGGCAGTTTTCCAGAGCCGTCTTGTTGTCCAGCTCACGCATGGCAAGCTGGTTCATGCCGATGACAACGTTCAGCGGCGTACGCAGCTCGTGCGACATGCGCGACAGAAAACGGCTTTTCGCTTGGCTGGCCGCCTCCGCCTTGGCGAGGAGGGCGTCCTTGATCTGCCGCTCATTGCGATCCAGCAGGCGTTTGTATTCCGTAACATCGACGTATACGCTGTAGAAACCGGGACAGGGCGTGGTAGGGGTCGCGGGACTGTAGTTGACCGTCGTGAGGAACGTCAGCACCTGCCCGTCGCGCCGCTTGATGCGCAGTTCGATAAGCTGGATTTGGCGCGTTTGCTTCGCCCGCTCCAAGGCGGCGGCAGCCGTCGCCATATCTTCGGTCAAAATATAGCCCGCCGTGTTGTTCAGCTCGTTTTGGAACTGCTCTTTCGTGTAGCCGATAAGCTGAAGAAAGGTTTCGTTATGCCAGAGGACCGTCATGAGCCCGTCATCGGCGCATTGGCATACGCCGCCGGGTATGCTGGCCAGCATCGCTTCGAGCTTGTCTTCAAGGGACAGCACCTGTTCCTTGATGTGGGTTATATCGAAAGAAAGTTCGATGCGCGCTTTGCGTCCTTCCCACTCGATAAGTCTATTATAGATGGAAAAATGGCGTTTTAGATACGGGTTCTTATATTCCCACGCATAGATTCTATCATAGCGCAGATATTTATTGGTACAAAAAGGACAGGGCGCGTCCCGTCCCTGTATCGCTTCATAGCATTTCTTGTGTTTATAGGTGTCTGAGGTCAGACCCAGAATATTGAGGCTGCGCTCATTCATGAACAGCAGATCATACGTTTCAAAATCCGCCACATAAATAAACTCACCGAATATATCCAGCAATTGTTCTTGCGCTTTCATGCCGTTGTCTTTCATCATTGTACAACTCAAAAGGCTCGCAGGCTCTTATCCTGCCGGCTATAGTAGAAAAGGCATGCCAGACGGACAGGGGAGGAGCATTCTTCCCCCGTGGCATGCCTCCTTTTTCCTTTGGGGCTGAACAGGATGCCTGTCAGCCATATTTTTTGGCGCGGAAAGGCACAGACCTTCACACGCGCGACCACCAAAAAGTGATTTGCCGTCAGCTATCGGCTGGATTTCAGCGTTTATGGACACGCCTCAGACGGAAGAGTGAGGAAAACGTCCCCTCATCGTTGCAATGGGTCCGCCCGAATGCACCGCTTCGCCCTTTATCCACGTATAGAGCTAGAGGTCCCGCCCAAATCCGCCTGCTCCCGGCTTTACGCGTATTAGTAGCATATTCCCCCTTTGCGTCTCCGTCTACAGGCCGTCTTCTCTAAGCAAAGAGCATACTCAAAAATAAATATCCTGCAATTTAAATAGATTAAAGACAAAATGCCATCGAGAGGAAAGACAAAAAAGAAAAAAGTTCATTTTCTTGCTCCTTTTTCTTGATTTTTGTCATGTTGCGGGAAATGGCTCGCAAAAAGGGTAGAACCGCTGCTGAAATCCCTGCCTTTCCCGCGTGCGCTGCTTCTCAAGACAGCCCTTGCCTTCTCCGGGGAAGGTATGCCGCTCAACAGTCTTTCCCCTTGCGCCTGCCATATCCCCGCCCGCATCCAGCGGCTCGCGGGGCACAGTGGAAAAATCTGCGAAAGCGGAGATTGGAGCGAGACTTCACCTGCTCCCCACGCCCTACGCGAAGCCTGTTACGGAAGAATTCTTGTACATCAAGGTTCTGCGCCGCCCCGCACTTTACGCGAAGCTGAAACGATACGGTCTGCGTCAGGCTCGTGGGGCGGCAAACTCGGTGGGAAGCCCTTCTCTCAAAAAGAACGGCAGCTTCCACGCTGAGGAGGAATCTACCCACACTGTCTTGGTTCCTCATACAGCGGTATGACCGGTAGATGGGCACATCCGTCATATTCCGCCAAAGCAGAGCCGCTTTCGCCTTCCCCAGCCGACAAAGGTATTCCGGCATGGGTGCTTTTTTCAAGGCACGCGGAGACGTTTTGGGCATACAGAACCTGAAAGGGCCTGTCCGTGGGGAAATCTTCTAAGGGCGGAGGGATGTTATAGGCAACCCCATTATTACCTCGCACCGAGATGCGGCCTTTTTCTTCCATCTGCGTCGAGTGTTCAGGGCTGCGGCGCGCTTTCGCCAAAAAGTTCTGTAGCTTACCTTCAAAACTACGGCCCCAAAGCATCCGTCACGAGCCATTGATCTCTTTCTGCCGCTCCTGCCGGAAAGAAGCCCTCCCCTTCTGACTGGCTCCCCCCGAACAGGCCCGGCCCAGAGGCCCCGGCGCTTCCCGGCCATTCGCCTTCGCTGACACGCTCCGTGTGGCCCCCCTCTCTTTCGCTCCAGTATCCCTACATCCAGAGCTACGCCCATCGCCCGTCTAGGGCACCCTCCTTATACCTCTCCCATACCATCCCTTTGAGCAACGCTACAGGCGTTCGCGACGTGAAGGCTCCCGTGAAGCCCTAAGCCGCATTTACATCACGATACCCAGTTTGCGCATCCGGTGCTGCAAGGTGGACCGGGGCACTCCCAGCATTGCGGCCGCCCCGCGCGGCCCGGAGAGGCGTCCCCCGGTCAGGCGCAGAGCCTCAAGGATGTGGGCGCGCTCGTTTTCTTCAAGGCTTCGCAAGGCTGAGCCCCCGTCAACTCCAGCAGGGGCCCGGGCGGGCGCTTCCGGCGGGGCCGCGAGCGCCGGGGACGCCTCCGTTGCCGGGACAGAGACGACATCCCATTCGTGCAGCGTTTCCCGCACAAAAGCCTCGGTAACGGCGCTGTCCAGCGAATGCAGCAAAAGGCGGCTGACCACGTTGCGCAGTTCGCGGATGTTGCCGGGCCAGTCATGGTTGCACAGCGCGGCGAGCACACTCCGCGAGAGACGCGGGGGTTCCATAGACCACGAGCGTGAAAACTGCTTGATGCAATAATCCACCAGTACGGGAATATCGCTCTGCCGCTCGCGCAGCGGAGGAAGGCGCAGCGTGACCGAGGCCAGACGATAGAAAAGGTCTCGCCGCAACTGCCCCTGCGCCAGCGCCTTTTCCAGATCAATATTGGTGGCGGAAAGCACGCGGATGTCCACGCTGATGGAGCGCGCCTCGCCCACCCTCTCGAAGGAATTCTCCTCCATGACCTGAAGCAGCTTGCTTTGCATGTCCAGAGAGAGTTCGCCGATCTCGTCGAGGAACAACGTCCCGTTTTGAGCCATCTCGATGCGTCCCATGCGCTTGGCATAGGCCCCGGTGAAAGCGCCCTTGGCATAGCCGAACATCTCGCTCTCGAACAGGGTCGGGGCCAGCGAGGGACAATTCACCTTGACGAAATTGGCCGCCCGCCGAGGGCTGTGCAGGTGCAGCCAGCGAGCCAGCATACTCTTGCCGGTACCGGTCTCGCCGCTGATGAGCACCGGGATGTGCAACTTGGCCACCTTTTGGGCCACGGACATGACCTTGGCCATAGCCTTCGTTTCAAGCAGGCGGTTTTCCAACGGAAACACGCCAGACTCGGCCTCGTCCGGCGAATCGAGGGCGGCGCGACGGGCCGCCTTGGTGCGGGCCCGGCGCTCCTCGGTGAGGATCACGAAGAGGAAGGTCGTCAGGACCGGGCTCAATTCCAGCAGAAAATTCAAAATTTCCACCACATTGTCCGGCTGGTGCGCAAACGAGACGTGCAGTGTGCCGATGACCTCGCGGTTGAGGATGAGCGGCAGCGCGATGGTGGCGTTGAGGCCCGCCGACACCAGCGTGGACGCGCCGCCTCCCCAGTTCAGCGAAGCCAAATCCTTGATGACTACCGAGATCGGAAGAGCGTCGTGTAGGGCTTGCGCGACTGGATGGCCTGCCACGCCACCGTATTGTGGGCGATGCGGGTGTTGGAGAAGACCTCCACCACCGTTCCGTCCGGCGAGGTGAAGGAATTGAGAAACTCGCGCTCGGCGTCATAGAGGAAGATGCTGAAGCGATCATAGTGAAAAAGCGAACGAAATTCTTCGGAAAGGAAGGAGAAAAGGCCGCTGCGGTCCATATTGTCGGGGACCAGTTTGGAAAGGCGGTAGATGATCCGGGCCGCAGCCGTCACAGGATTACCTAAACGCTGCTCATTGTAGGGTTCCGACATGGCGCATTCTCCTGCCCGTATGAGGTGGTTTTTGCTGATATGTGAACTAAAATGCCTATCTTTCAGCCTGACCTCGGTCTCCTCACAAGCGGCACGAAAAGAATCCATAGCAATTTCGCTTAACTATAACGCCACCTGCCTTTGGCACGGTGGTTGCTTATTTAAAAGCAGACTGTCAATGCAGCATCATTTTATGATTTTTTAGCATTATGTGAGAGGAAGATCAAGGCAACCTATATACTATCGAATATCTTTTAAACATTCATTTATATATTTTCTGTGGTCTGAAAACCATTAGAATGCATTTCTATTGCCATAAGAATGCAATTCTAGTGGATTGTTGCGGCCCTGAAACAACCTCTTTTTAACCAGAGGATATTGCCATGTTCTCGCACTACGATATTTTTATCGCTGCCGTCGGCTTTCTTTCCGGCCTTATTAAAACAGGCGTAGGCGTAGGTGCGGGTATTGTGCTTTTGCCCACCCTGGCGTTGGCCTTCCCAGCCAAGGTTGCTCTGGGTCTCGGCGCACCCATGTTGCTCGCTTCGGACATCATGGGCCTGCATTATTACTGGAAGCAGTGGTTGCCGCGCCCCCAGCTCATGCGCCTCTTTCTCGCCATCATCCCGGGGCTGGTACTTGGCGTCGTGCTGCTCCCCCTCATCCCCGGCAAGGCTTTCCGCCTCTGCGTAGGGATTTTCGGCACCATGTACGCCCTCAGCCTGCTCTGGCCCCAATTCCCCGTCGCCGTCCTCCTGAAAACATTCTTCGGCAAGCTCAACGAGCGTTGCATGGCCAGCCGGGATCAAAACCACAAGGGTGCGTACATCTATGGCTTTCTGGGCGGTTTTTCCACGGTCCTCGCCCATGCCGGCGGCCTCGTCTGGTCCCTCTACCTGATCACCGCCGCCCCGGATCGCCGCATCTTTGTGGGCACGACGATCATCCTTTTCTTCATTACCAACATCTACAAGACCATTTCCTACGTCTACATCGACATCATCAGCATCCAGGCCCTCATGCAGGTGATTCCCGCCATCCCCATGATTTTCCTCGGATCGTACTTCGGCAACATCATCAACAAGCGATGTGACCAAGTTCTGTTCAGGAAGATTGTCCTTTGCTTCATTCTCGTCACTTCCCTCTCTTTGTGCATCTGACCCATCCCCAGCCCGAGTGTGAATTTCTTTCACATCCCGTGAAGGCCCCGAACCCGACCCTTTTCTGATGGAGGAAATCCATGAAGAAGACCTGACCTTTGTCCAGGCCCTATTGTGAATAGTTTCACATAATGCCTCTGGCTACCCGGAACTCAACCTTTAATGACGGGGAAATCGTATGAAAAAGATCACTGCGTCTTTGTTTGCCCTTGCCATGTTTCTGCTTCCGAGTATGGCCTTTGCCGCCACCGCGCCCCCACAGGCCGTCAATATGACCCACGTCTACATCGTCTTCGGCGTGCTTCTGATAGCAGCGGTGCTTTTTTTCACAGAATGGATTCCCTTGGCCGTAACCTCCATCCTCGTGCCCTGCGCACTCTCCACACTGGGGGTCATCACCGTCAAGGAAGCCTGGGTCAGCTTCGGCGATACCAGCATCCTGACCATCGTGGGCCTCTTCATGCTCGGCGAGGCCACCTTCGCTACCGGTTTCGCCCAACGGGTGGCGACATGGGTCATCACCCGGGCGGGGGCCAGTGAAATCCGCATTCTGGTCTTTTCCATGATCCTCATCGCCTTCATGTCGGCCTTCCTGAACAACGCCGGCGTCACGGCCATCACCCTGCCCATGCTCATTTCCATTGCCCGCAAGGCCCATCTGTCGCCTTCGCGCATCCTCTTGCCCACCGCGTACGCAGCCAGCTTCGGCGGCTGTCTCTCGCTGGTCGGTCAGGCCCCGTCCATGGTGGCCAACGGCATTCTCGCAAAAATGGCGCCCGAATACGGCCAGTTCGCCTTTTTCGAGTTCGCCTGGTACGGCCTGCCCCTGACCGCGACGGCCATCATCCTCTTTGCGCTGTTCCCCCGCTTCCTCGTTCCCCCGGCACGCGAAGACGTGGCCGAGCTTAAGGAAATGGAAATCCCCGACGGCGGCATCCATATGTGGATTGCGGGTGGCATCTACTTCCTCGTCATCATCTGCATGGCTACGGGCCTTGTGCCGTTGACCTCCGCCGCCATGCTGGGCGCCATGCTGTGCATCCTTACCCGCTGCATGTCCCTCAAGCAGGCGCAGGACGGCATCGACTGGACCACCGTCTGGCTCTTCGCCGGTATGCTCTCCATGAGCTTTGCCATGAACAAGTCGGGCGCGGCCCAATTGATAGCCGACTTCGTGGTCGGGTATTTCAGCGATCCCTATATTCTTTTCGGCGTGCTTATGCTCGTTACCGGCCTGTTGACCAATATCATGTCCAATACGGCCACCACCGCCATTATGGTGCCGCTGGTCATTCCCATCGCGCTGGGGATGCATTTGAGCCCCCTGCCCTTTGTCATGGGCATCGCCATGAGCGCCGCGGCCTGTTTTATGACGCCCATTGCTACGCCGTCCAATACGCTGGTGCTGCGTCCCGGTAACTACACCTTCATGGATTATGTCCGTTATGGCCTTATTTGGCAGATTGTGTCCTTCATTCTTGCCGTGCTGATTATCCCTCACGTGTGGCCTTTCATGCCCTAAATAGAAAACGGGCGTTTTGGCCTGAATGTGGGCACCAGCCGGCCCTTATGTGGGCAGGCAATGCTGGCAAAGATGGTTCCAACCTATAAAAGCATGAAAGTTCAACGCATTATAATGTAAAATCAGGTTGGCACCATCTTTGCTTTTCTTAAGGCAGTGCAGCTACCGCAATCCTTTTATAGGGGTAAGAAGTATGAATGCGGACTACAAGGTTGACTTACTGGTGCTGGGCATGGGAGCCGCCGCAGAGCTTGCGGCCATCTATGCCCACGACGCCGACCCGGACCTGAACATCCTCATTGCCACCAAGGCACTCAAAGGCAAGGGGGGATGCAGCCGTATGGTTCAGGGCGGTTTCAACGTGGTGCTTGACCCGGGCGATTCCCATGAAAAACACCTCATGGACACGCTGAAGGGCGGGCAATACATCAACGATCAAGACCTGGCCCTCCAGCTCGTGGAGCAGGCCACGCCCACGGTCAAGGAACTCGAAACCGTCTGCGGCTGCTTTTTCGACCGCCGCCCCGACGGGCACATCCATCAGAAGGCCTTTGCCGGGCAGTGCTTCGACCGAACCGTCCACAAGGGCGACCTGACGGGCATCGAGATCATCAGCCGTACCACGGAACAGGTCTTCAAGCGCCGTATTCCCGTGCTGGAAGAAACGCGCGCCGTGGAGCTGCTGCTCGACGCCGAAGGCAAGACCGTCACCGGGGCCCTGCTCTACAACATGCGCCACGGCACCTTCCACGTTGTTGAAGCGGCGGCCACGCTGGTGGCCACCGGCGGCGGCCCTACCCAATACCGTTTCCACGCCCCCGGCCCCGAAAAGTCCGCCGACGGCATCGCCATGCTCTATCGGGCTGGCGTGCGGATGCGCGACATGGAGATGATCCAGTTCCACCCGACCGGGCTCATCGTCCCCGGCAGCGTGGTGGCCGGTTCCCTCCTCGAAGAGGGCCTGCGCGGTGCGGGAGCCCACCTCTATAACGGCGAAGGCGAACGCTACATGCTCCGCTACGCCCCGGACGTGGCCGAACGCGCCACCCGCGACGTGGTCAGCCGTTCCGCCTATCTGGAAATGATGGCCGGGCGCGCCTGTCCCGAAGGCGGCGTGCGCATCGACGCGGCCCACCTCGGTGCGGACTTCGTCCTCCGCAACTTCCCCGGCATGGCCGAACGCTGCGCCCAGTTCAAGTACGATCTCGCGCACAACATGGTGCCCGTCTCACCCTCCGCGCACTTCTTCATGGGCGGGGCCGCCATCGACGTGAACTGTCAGGCTTCTCTGGACAAGCTCTTCGTGGCCGGCGAGGACGCGGGCGGCGTGCACGGGGCCAACCGTCTCGGCGGCAACGGCATCTGCGAATCCTGCGTCTACGGGCGTCTGGCGGGCAAGTCCATCGCGGCCTACCTCTCGAAGCCCGAGAACCGTTCCGTCAAGGAAAGCAAGCCCGGCATGGCCGAGGACGCCATCGCCCGGATCACCGCTCCCTACAGCCGCAAGAACGGCCCTTCGCCCTTCGCCAACCGGCGGGAGATTCAGGAAACCAACTGGGTCAACGTGGGCGTGGTCCGCAAGCAGTCGGGCCTTGAAAAGGCGCTCGTCGATTTCGCCTCCCTGCGTCAGGACGTGGAGCGGGCCAGCGTGAGCGGCAACCGGGCCTACAACATGGAATTCAACACCCACCTCGACACATTGAACATGATCGACGTCTCCGTCATGGCGGCGGGTTCCGCCCTCCAGCGCGAAGAGACGCGCGGCGCGCACACCCGTGAGGACTTCCCGAACCAGCGCGACGACTACGGCCTGTTCAATACCTTCCTGTGGAAGGGCGGCGACGGAATGCCGGTCTTTGAAAAGAAGGATGTGGTCTTCAAGCACAAGTCCCTTGAAGCCTGCCAGAAGCACAAGAAGTAATCCCATCAAGCCCAACCTATGGGGAGAAAAGAATGAATACGTCCGAACTCGAATACAGGAAGCCCTTGCAGTGGGGAGAAATTGATCCGTATCGCCGCGGCCGCACCCATGTGGGCATGTGGGCCTGGCTCCTGCAACGCGTAAGCGCGCTCTTCATCGTGTTCTTGCTGGTGCTGCATCTCTTCTTCACCTACAAACCCTACCTCCAGTTCCTGCTCCTGCTGGCCGTGGCCTTCCACGCCTCGCTGGGCATCCGCGTCATCCTGCTCGACTTCAACCTCGCCAAGATAACATCGGCCCGCCGTCTCGTGCCGTGGACGCTCGGCCTCGGCGTCGCCGCCGCGGTCATTGCGTGGTTTGCCATCTACTAAAGGAGGATGCCATGCAATCGTCGAATACCATTCGCACCGTGCGGATATTCCGCTACGACCCGGCCAAGGGCGGGGAAGGGATGTTTCAGAGCTACCAGCTCTCCATCGACAACCCCGAAACCACAACCATCCTTGACGTCCTCCTGCGGATTCAGAAGGAACAGGACCCCAGCATCGCCTTCCGCTTCGCCTGCCGCGTGAACATGTGCGGCTCGTGCGGCATGGTCATCAATGGCCGGGAAGGTCTGGCCTGCAAGACCAACGTCTGCGATCTGCCCGCCGGACAGGACATCACCCTGCGGCCCCTGAACCACTTCCCGGTGGTCAAGGACCTCGTGGTGGACATGGACCCCTTTTTCGCCAAGTACGAAGACGCCCTGCCCTTTTTTGAACCACTGGAAAAACGCACTGAACCGTACGTGATCAAGCCCGACACGCCCGAGCGCGTGGACATCGGCATGGCTACCGACTGCATCGCCTGCGGCTGCTGCGTCTCAAGCTGTACGATGGTGGACAACCACGAGGGCTATTGCGGCCCCGCCGCGCTCAACCGGGCCTTCACCCTGCTGGCTGACAAGCGCGATGGCCTCTTCAAGGCCCGCCTGACCCGGGCTCTGGACAGTTGCTACAACTGCCGCACGGAATTCAACTGTACGGAAGTCTGCCCCAAGTCCATCAGCGGCACCCGGGCCATCAAGTACATCCAGCGGCTGGCCCTGAAAAACCTCGGCGCAGTCAAGCCGCTGCCGCCCCATCCCGCCGAGCTGGCCCCGCCGAAGCCCAAGCCGGTGGAAGAAAAGCCGCACACGTGTTCCTGCCACGGCCACCAGCCGGAACGCCGCGCCTTCCTGAAGAGCGCGACCGGGCTTGTGGGCGCGGGCGTGGTGCTCTCGCTGGGGACCGTCCTCGGCGTCTCGGCGGTGGGCCCCACGCTGGGCACCCAGCCCACGCAGTGGGTGGACGCCGGGAACGAAAAGGACTTCCCCATCGGCAGCATCACCAGCGTCACCCTGCACTATCCGCGCAAGCAGGCTTTCCACATGGAAACCAAGGAAGTGCCCGTACTGGTACGCCGCGACTCGGAACGGGACTTCGTCTGCTTCAGCAGCAGTTGCCCGCATCTGGGCTGCGCGGTGAGCTGGGACGAACTTTCCCGCCGCTTCAAATGCGCCTGCCACGGCGGGGCTTTTGACCGGGACGGCAACGTCATCGCGGGGCCGCCGCCGTCGCCCCTGCCCCGCCTGCCCTGGAAGCTGGAAGACGGCACTTTAAAGGTTGAGGTGGTCTGATGAACATACGCAGTGATCTTGGCTGGGAAAAGTATCTCAAGCCCTTCCTGTACAAGAGGCTGCCGGACGGCACCGGCTGGAGCGCCGTGCTCGGCACCATGTGCGCCCTGACCTTCATGCTCCTCGTCGTGACCGGCATGATTCTGGCCTTCTACTACGTGCCGTCGCCTGACAAGGCGTGGGACTCGGTGCAGTACATCAGCAACGAAGTGCCCCTCGGCAACATCGTGCGCGGCCTGCACCACTGGAGCGCGGGCCTGATGGTCCTGCTCGTCTTCTGCCACCTCCTGGTGACCTACATGCACGGCTCCTACGCCGCCCCCCGGCAGATCACGTGGCTTACGGGCGTCTGTCTCTTCCTGGTCACGCTCGGCCTCGGCTTCACCGGCTATCTCCTGCCGTGGGACATGAAGGCTTACTGGGCCACGGTGGTGGGCGCGAACATTCCCAGCCAGTACCCGGGCGTGGGCAACTACATCACGCGCTTCATTCTGGGCGGAAGCGACATCTCGGGCTTTACCCTGACCCGCTTCTACTCGGTACATACGCTGATCCTGCCCGCGTGCCTCCTGCTGCTCATGGCCGTGCACATCTACCTCATCCGCGTGCACAACCTCTCCGATCCGCGCGAACGGCTGGCCGGCGAATGCCTGCCCCCGCCCTCCGGCGTGCCGTACCGCTTCTATCCGGAGCATACCAACCGCACCACGCTGGCCTTCGGCTGCATCTTCGTGGGGCTCCTGCTGCTGGCCAACTATGCGCCCCCGCATATGGAAGCCAGAGCGGGCACCTTCATCCCCGATTACCTGCCCCGGCCCGAATGGTACTACATGTGGCTCTTCCAGCTGCTGACCTTCTTTAGCGGCTCGTGGGAAATGATCGGAAGCCTGATCCTCTTCGGCGGCGGCCTCGTGCTCCTCTTCGGTGTGCCCTTCTTCAGCGAAAGCAAGCTCAAGGGCATGGGCAACCGTCCGGTTTCGGTCTGCATTGCCGCCACCTTCGTGGCCAGCATCGTGTACCTGACCGTTATGGCCTACGCCGACGCCGCACCCTACAACAAGGTCCTCGTGGTTCCCGACAAGCCCATGAGCGCCGAAGCCAGACAGGGCATGTTCCTCTATGCCGAACGCGAATGCGCCTATTGCCACAACGTCCTCGGCAAGGGCGGCCACCGGACCGGCCCCGACATGAGCAACATGGTCAAGAAGGGCCGGGACATTCAGTATCTGTCCGACTACATCAAGGACCCGACGACGATCTACGCTTCGTCGGCCATGCCCGCCTATGATCTGACGCCCGAACAGTTGAAGGCCCTCTCGTCCTTCCTGCTGGCGCTGGACTTCCGCGACGCCGAGCCCATCGAAAAGCCCGTGTCCGAAATTCTCGAAACCAGCCGCGCGCCACAGGCCTCCACCTCCGCGCCCACCGCGTCCGGCTTATAAGGAGAAGACGTATGGAAACCTTTGATTACGCCATTGTAGAAGAAGCGGCCAAGCAGCTTTACATCAAGGCGCTGTGCGACCTGCCCCCGGACGTGCGCGAAGCCCTGAAAAAAGCCTACGCCAGAGAGACGCAACCCGCAGCCCGCAGCATCTTCGAGGCCATGTTCAAGGCCATCGAGATCGCGGACACCAAAAAGACCCTGCTCTGTCAGGACACCGGCCTGCCCATCTACAAGGTGAAGATCGGTTCGAACTACGCGTGGAACGGCGCGAAGATCAAGGCCGCCCTCTACGAAGGCGCCAAGCGTGCCACGGTGGAATTCCCCTTCCGCAGCAGCGCCACCCACGACATCACTCGCGTTAACCCCCAGACCTCCGTGGGCCCCGGCCTGCCCGTGACCTACTTCGACTTTGACGCCGAATGCTCGGACCTCGACATCCTCATGATCCCCAAGGGCTCCGGCTCCGAAAACATGAGCCAGATGAAGATGTTCTATCCCCAGCACGGCATCAAGGCCGTGAAAAAGTTCATCGTCGACGCCGTGGTCGAGAGCAGCGCCAACCCCTGCCCTCCCGGCATCATCGGCGTGGGACTGGGCGGTACCGCCGATCTGGTCATGAAACTGGCCAAGGACGCCATCGCCCGCCCGGTGGGGCAGCGCAATCCCGATCCCATGATCGCCGAGATGGAAGAGGAGCTTGAGGAAGCCATCAACGCCACGGGGCGCGGCCCCATGGGGCTCGGCGGCGACGTTTCCTGTCTGGCCGTGCACATCGAGTGCGCCTACACCCACATCACCCAGAATCCCGTCGCCGTGAACACGCAATGCTGGCCCGCCCGCCGCGCCCGCGCGATCATCAACCCGTCCGGCAACGTGGCCTATGGCTACTAAGGGGAGAAAGAAGATGAGCAAGGTCCACCATCTCACGTCGCCTTTTTCCGAAGAGGTCATCCGCAGCCTGCACGCCGGGGATATCGTCTACTTCGACGGCCCGCTGTTCGGCATCCGCGACCTGACCCAAATTCACATCTTTGACCACAACAACCCTCCGCCGGTGAGCCTCGAAGGGATGCCCTGCATCCACACCGCCCCCAGCCTGCGCAAGGTGGGCGACAAATGGGAAAAAATCTGCGTGGGCACTACCACCAGCACCCGTATGGACCGCTTCACCCCCGGGCTCATCGGCCAGTACGGGGTGCGGGCCATCATCGGCAAGGGCGGCCTCTATCAGGGCAGCCTTGAGGCCATGAAACAATACGGCGCCGTCTATCTGGCCATCGTCGGCGGCGCGGCGGCTCTTGAAACCGAGCAGATTGAGGAAGTGGAAGCCGTCTACTTTGAAGAGCTGCATCCCGAAGCCCTCTACCGCTTCCGGGTGAAGAACTTCGGCCCCCTGACGGTGGCGATGGACAGCCACGGCGTCCACCTCTACGACCAGGTCACCGAGAACGTCAAAAAGAAGCTCCCTGAAATATACGCCAAACTCGGCGTATTATAGGATGCCTTTTCCGCCACTCCATGTGTCAACCGGCATGGGTCATCACGGCCCATGCCCCAACCCCGCAGGAGGCAATCATGTCAGTGCAATTTCTGGTTCATGAAGACGGCGACAGCGTCGGCGTCATCACCGTTGAAGGCGTGCAGGCCGGTCAGGAGCTGACTGGCTGGATCATGAAAGAGGACAAGACCATCACGTTCAAGGTCCTCGATGATATTCCGATTGGGCACAAGATCGCTCTCAAGGATTTGAATGTCGGCGATACCGTCTTCAAGTACGGCACCGATATCGGGAAGGTCGTCAAACCCATCCGTCAGGGCGAACATCTCCATGTCCACAACGTCAAGACCAAAAGGTGGTAAGTCACATGCAAAAGTCATTCTTCGGGTATCGCCGTGATAATGGTCGCGTGGGCATTCGTAACCATGTGCTGATTCTGCCTCTGGACGACCTTTCCCAGCCCGCCTGCAACGCCGTTGCCAATAACATCGGCGGCACCGTGGCCATCCAGCATCCTTATGGTCGTCTCCAGTTCGGCGCCGACCTTGATCTCCACTTCCGCACCTTGATCGGCGCGGGCAGCAACCCGAACGTTGCCGCCGTCATCGTCATCGGCATTGAAGAAAAGTGGACGCAGGACGTGGTGGACGGCATTGCCAGGACGGGCAAGCCCGTTGCCGGTTTCGGCATCGAACAGCACGGCCAGATCGACACCATCGCCCGCGCTTCCCGCAAGGCGAAGGAATTCGTGCAGTACGCTTCCGCCCTTCAGAAAGTGGAGTGCCCCATCTCCGACCTGTGGGTTTCCTGCAAATGCGGCGAATCCGACACCACCTCCGGTCTGGCCTCCTGCCCGACCGTCGGTAACGCGTTCGACAAGCTGTATGAAGAAGGCTGCACGCTGGTGTTCGGTGAAACCACCGAACTCACCGGCGGCGAGCATCTGGTGAAAGCCCGTTGCGTCAACGATCAGGTCCGCAGCGAATTCACCGCGTTCTTCGACCGTTACGCCAAGGTGATTGACGATCACAAGACCTCCGACCTTTCCGACTCCCAGCCGACCAAGGGCAACATCGAAGGTGGCTTGACCACCATTGAAGAAAAGGCCCTCGGCAACATCCAGAAGATCGGTACGAAGGCGCCTGTCATCGGCACGCTGGACAAGGCTGTGACGCCGACCGGCCCCGGCCTGTGGTTCATGGACTCCTCCTCGGCCGCTGCTGAAATGATCACCCTCGTGGCCGCCGCCGGTTACGTGGTGCACTTCTTCCCCACCGGGCAGGGCAACATCATCGGCAACCCGATCGTGCCCGTGATCAAACTGTCCGCCAACCCGCGCACCATCCGTACCATGTCTGAACACATGGACGTGGACGTGTCCGGTATCCTGCGTCGCGAAATGAATCTCGATCAGGCCGGTGACAAGCTGCTTGACATGATGTTCCAGACCATCGCGGGCCGTCTGACCGCCGCTGAAGCTCTGAAGCAGAACCAGTTTGTTATGACCCGTCTGTACGAAAGCGCCTAAGCTCCGCGTGCGCACGGATTGAAAAAGGAGGCGGGGGGGCGACCTCCCGCCTTTTTGCTTCCGGCGTCGCACGGTTACGGAAACATGTTCGTTGTTGTGGATGCGTGCCCCGCGGAGTTTGCCGCGGGGGCGGGTCTTGCTCTGCAACCTTCAAAATGGGGCGATTACGCAGAATACTGCGTAATGGAGCGCGGCTCCGGGCGCAGCGGCCCGGCTCTGAAAGAGACGGGGAAGCGGCGCATGAGGCCCCGGCCTCCGTCCTTCGCCCGCTGCGGCACGGAGCCGCCCGAGTGAAGCGTCCGCCTTCGGTGCGGGGGAAAGAGCGGAAACGCCCTTTCCTCGGCAGGGACGGCGGCCCGGCAAGGGCGCAGGGACGCGCAGGCCACGGCGTTCAGCCCGGACAGCCTCCGGACTCGGCCTGCACGCGCAGGGTGCGCCGCTTTGAAGAAGCGCGGACCGTCTTTGACGATGGATGCGGCCTGCACGGGCACGGGCGCATCCTCGTCACGGCCTTGTAGACTTTGGTCACACGATGGGGCCTGCACGCGCACGGGCGCATCGCCACGGCGTCCGGATCGGCATCGCCTGTGCGGTGCGGTCTTGCGGCGGCGCAGGAGCGGGAAGGCCGCCCGGGACGCAGGCGCGGAGGCCCGGAACAGAAAAAGGCGTCCTCTGCGTCGGGAAGGCCGCCCGGGAAGCGGGCGCGGAACAAGACGGCCTCAGGCCGGGCTTGCGGGGATAGCCCCGTATGCCCCGGCGGAAGGGCGGCGTCGGATGGGGGAAGGCCCCCCTGTCGGCGGCGTTCGGCGGAAAGAAGCGGCGCGCGCCGAAGGGCCGGAAGGCACAACTTCGGCGGCAAGGAACGGCAGGCCCCCGGCAGGGCCGGGGAAACCTTCCTGATGGCGGGCCCCGCAACGTCCCACTTGGGGACGCGGGGCGGACGGCCTCAGCGCAGTTCGGCCCGGTAGACGTGATGCGACGTGTTGATGCGGCTGATGCGGAATTCGACGGGCTGTTCCTGAAGATCGAAGGAGGTCCGGGTCACCAGCAGGAGCGGGTGGCTGCGTTCGATGTTCAGGCGCTTGATGTCCGCGGGATCGGGCAGCGTGACCTCGATCTGTTCCGTGGCGCGGGCCACGGTGACGCCGAAATGGAGCTGGTAATGCTCATACAGGGTGTTGGGCACCTTGTCGGCTTCAAAGCTGAAGTCCGGGAAGCGCGCGGTCGAGAGCGTGACCCGCTCGTTGATGACCGGGCAGTCGTCGAGCATACGCACGCGGTCGATGTGGATGACCTTCACGCCCGGGGCGAGGTTGAGGGCGGCGCGTTCGGCCTCGGAAGGCTGGCCGAGGCGCAGGCCGTAGATTTGCGACAGCGGATAGACGCGTTTGCCGTGCTTGTCGCTGAGCAGGAAGAAGGGAAAGAGGGCGCTGTCCTCGTCAAGGACGGCGACGGCGGTGCCTTTGCCCTGATAGCGCACCAGCCGCTTTTCGCGGGTGAGCGCGTTGAGGGCCTTGCGCAGGGTGCCCTGGCTGACTCCGTATTCCTTGGCCAGCGCGATTTCACTGGGAAGGAAGCTTCCCGGCCCCCATTCTCCGGCGATGATGCGGTCAAGGATGGCTTTCTTCACTTGCTCGTAGAGGGGGGCGAACGTCAGTTTCGGTGATGGGGTCATGGTTCCTCCGGGGACTCTTTGGCATGTTCTTATCTTATATAATATAGAAGATCAAACTCTTCGGTGCCCCCGCTTTCCTTTGGGGCGTGCCTGTGGGGAATACGTTATGGCAGAAATCGTCATTTCCGAATTCATGGACGAGGCCGCCGTCGCCGAACTGGGCGCTTCGTTTGATGTCCTCTACGACAAGACCCTCGTGGACCGCCCCGAGGCGCTGGCCGAAGCCGCCGCCGGGTGCCGGGCGCTCATCGTGCGCAACCGTACGCAGGTGCGCGGCGCGCTTCTGGACGGCGCGAATCTGCGCGTGGTCGGGCGTCTCGGGGTGGGCCTCGACAACATCGACTGCGCCGCCTGCCGCGAGCGCGGCATTGCCGTCATTCCGGCCACGGGCGCCAACAACGTGGCCGTAGCCGAATACGTCCTCGCCGGGCTGCTCATGCTCCTGCGCGGCTGTTACGGCGCGAGCGCCTCCGTCGCCGCCGGGGAATGGCCCCGCGAACGTCTGGTAGGCCGCGAAATCGCCGGCAAAACCCTCGGCCTCGTGGGGTTTGGGGGCATTGCCCGGGAAGTTGCCGCGCGTGCCCGCGCCTGCGGGATGCGGGTCATCGCCCATGATCCCTTCCTGCCCGCCGACGCCCCGGAATGGGAACGCTACGGCGTGCGCGCCGTGGGGCTTGACGGGCTGCTGGCCGAGGCCGACGCCGTGAGCCTGCACGTGCCGCTCACGCCCGAGACCCGCCACCTCATCGATGCCGCCCGGCTGGGCATGATGAAGCCCGGCGCGGTGTTCGTCAACGCCGCGCGCGGCGGCGTGGCCGACGAGGAGGCCCTTGCCGAGGCGCTCGTGTCCGGCAGGCTGGCCGGGGCGCTTGTGGACGTTTTCGAGAAGGAGCCGCTCAAGGCCGCGTCGCCGCTGGCGCAGGCCCCTAACTGCATCCTGACCCCGCACATCGCGGGCGTCACGCAGGAATCCAATGTCCGCGTGAGTTCCCTTGTGGCCCGCAAGGTGGCCGAAGCCCTGCGGGGTGACGCATGATCCTCGACGCCGTACAACTGCGCGATCTGGGCATGGCGGTCTTTGCCGCGGCGGGCGTGCCCGAGGCGGCGGCCGCAAGCGTGGTCGACGCGCTGGTGCTGGCCGAACTCGACGGCCTGCCCTCGCACGGTTTTTCCCGCATCCCTTTCTATACGGATCAGGCCCTTTCCGGCAAGGTCAACGCCGCCGCCGTCCCGCAGGTCTCCACGCCCGCGCCCGCGTCCGTTTTGGTTGACGCCGGAAACGGTTTTGCCTTCCCCGCCATCCAGGCCGGGCTTGAGCGCGCCGTGCCGCTGGCCAAGCGCTACGGCGTGGCCGTGCTCGGCGTGACCCGCTCGCACCACTGCGGCGTGGTCGGCCTCTATGCCGAACGGCTGGCCGGGGAGGGGCTCCTTTCGCTCATCTTCTCCAACACCCCGGCGGCGATGGCCCCGTGGGGCGGCTCGCGGGCTTCCTTCGGCACCAACCCGCTGGCCTTCGGCTGTCCGCGCGAGGGACGGCATCCGCTGGTGATCGATCTGTCTCTGAGCAAGGTGGCCCGGGGCAAGATCATGGCCGCCAGGCAGCGCGGCGAGTCCATCCCCGAGGGCTGGGCGCTGGACGCGCAGGGCCGCCCGGCCACCGATCCGGCGGCGGCGCTCGGCGGCACCATGATCCCTGTAGGCGACGCCAAGGGGTCGGCGCTGGCCCTTATGGTGGAAATCCTCGCCGCCGCGCTCACCGGGGCCAACTACGCTTTTGAGGCGTCGTCCTTCTTCGAGGCCGAAGGCCCCGCGCCCGGCATCGGACAGACCTTCATCCTTATTGATCCCGCGCCCCTCAATCCCGGCTTCGCGCCGCGCCTTGAGGCCTTGTGCGGCCAGATGCTCGCGCAGGAGGGCGTGCGCCTTCCCGGAGAACGGCGTTTCGCCCTCCGCGAGCGGAACCGGCAGGCGGGCGTCAACCTCCCGGACGCCCTCTATGCGGACTTGCGCAAGCGGGCGAAGCTTGCGTAACGCGCCCTTCCCCGCAGCGTCGGGGAGGGGCCTCCGGCGCGGGCACCCTCCCGCGCCGGGCCTTCCGCTCCCTGCGCTTCTTGCGCCTGCGGGACGGGGCTTGCCTCCCGCACGGAAAAGAAGAGTGCCGCCTCTTGTATCCGCAGGACGGGATACGGAAGAGGAAGCACCCAACCGTGCGGAAAGGGTGCGCCCCTTGCCTCCACGGGACGGGCTCTATGCCGTGGCCGAAGGCACGGTCGACGACAGGGCGCCCCTTGTATCCACGGGACGGGAACGGCGCTGGAAGGGGCTTCTTCCCCGTAGGCGTCCGGGGCGGGGCATTGGCGGAGGAAGCGAGTTTTTTCATCGCGGGCGGTGGGCGCGGGCCGAAGCCGACGGCCCCCCGTGGCGGCACGGCTTCTCCCTACGGGCGGGCCGTTGTCCCCGCCGCGCGTAAACTTTTTCGCCTCACCGGGCGGCCCTTCTTATATGTGAGAGGGTCTTTCGGAGGCAGCTATTTGGGGCGGAACGACGGCGTTCCTCCCCATACCCGCGGGCCGCGCCGTCATCCCCCCGACGGTGCGGCCCGTTCCTCAACCGGAAGCGAACCTTCCGCCTTTGCGAGGTCGCCATGTCTGTGGGTTTCCGTATTTTTACGCAACGTCCCTTGCCCGACCCCGAATTGATCCGCGCCTATAGCCGCTGTTCCACGGCTCCGGTCGCCGACGCCATGCGCCGCATGTGCGCCATGAACCCGTCGGCGCGCCTGCTTTCCCGTCCTTACGGGATCATGGCGGGCGCTGCCCTGACCGTGCGGGCCCGTCCCGGAGACAGCCTCATGATTCATAAGGCGCTCAACATGGCGGGCAAGGGCGATGTGCTGGTGGTGTCCGGCGGCGAACCGGGCCGCGCGCTCATGGGCGAGCTGATGTTCCGTTACGCCATGTCCAAGGGGCTGGCCGGGATTGTGGTCGACGGCCCCATCCGCGACGTGGACTGTCTGCCCGAACTGACCCTGCCGATCTACGCGGCGGGCTCGACCCCCGGCGGTCCCTACCGCGAGGGGCCCGGCGAGATCAACGTGCCCGTGGTCTGCTGCGGCCAGTGCGTGGAGCCCGGGGACATCCTCCTCGGGGACGCGGACGGCGTCATCGTCATCCCTTCCGGCGAGGCGCAGGCCCTCTATGAAGAAGCGCGTCTGGCCGTCGAGCGGGACAGGGAAAAGACCGAACAGGCCCGGCACGGCCTTTTCGACCGCAATTGGGTGGACGGCGAGCTTTCCCGCAAGGGCTGCGAGATCATCGACGGCATGTGGCGCTGAGCCCGGCCTGTCCGATCCCGGCTTTCCGGGTAGCCAAAAAACGTTTTCGGCGGAATCCCCCGCGGCGGGGCCGCTTTCCTTTTTCCACGGTCCGGCAGACGGTGGATAGGGGGATGTCCTTTCAGGGCCTTGGGCCTTCAAAGGGCATCTTCTTTTTTTGTTCGAAAAAAGGCCGGATGATGCTGTCATGCCCCGTAACAGCGGACGGGCCGGGGCCGTTGAGCGGGCCGGGCGCAAGGCGACGCGGAAACGCAAAGCGGCCTCGCTTCCTTTCGATGGAGGCAGGGCTCCCGTACAGGACGGCGCGGCAAGGGGGTCGCTGAGAACAGGCAGGCGGGTACGGGGCAACGCTCGGCGGGCAGGGGCATCGTCGCGGAGAGAGCACGCGCTCAGGCGGCGTGGGGGCTGCGTCGCCGGGGCAAGACGGCGCCTGTGCCGGGAGGGAGGCCCGGTTTTTCTGTCCGGCCTCTTTCGGTCCTGCCTTGTTCGCCTCCGTGGGTGTCCCGGCCCTGTTGCTACTCGGTGGGCGTTCCTGTCTGCCCCGCTTCTACGGGCTGCGGTGCCGTCTCTTCGGAGGCTGCCGCTGCGGGCGGGGTCTTTTCCTGCGGGGGCGTTTGGGGAGGCTGAGTCTTGTCGGAGCGGGCCGCTTCGGGCGTGGAGCGGGGCGGGGCGGTGGAGCCGCGCACGATGAGGTGGTGCCGGAACTCCACGCGGGTGATGTTGTGATCCGAGGTTTCGCCGCTGAGCTTGGCGTGGAGCATTTCAAAGGCGTTGCGGCCCTTGTCCACAATGTAGTGTTCCACGGTGGTCAGCCCCACCGGGAGGAAGTGGGAGGGGAAGATATTGTCGAAGCCGCAGACGCTGTAGTCCTCGGGCACGCGGAAGCCCGCGGCGCGCACGGCGTCGAGCACGCCGTAGGCCACCATGTCGTTGACGGCGACGAAGGCGGTGAGGCGTTTGTCCGAGAGGCATTTGTGGGCCAGCTCACGGCCCACGTCGTGCTCGATGGTCACCGAGCCGAGTTCATCCCCGGGCGAAACGTCGCGCGAGCGCACCAGTACGGACCCTTCCGGGCACAGTTCGCGGTAGGTGTCGCGCAGGCCCTCCAGCCGCCGGACGCGGGCGGAGTTGGCCTCGTTCAGGGTGGTGGAGATGTAGGCGATGTGGCGGTGGCCGAGTTCGATCATGTAGCGGGCGATGATCGCCCCGGCGCTGTAGTTGTTGAGTTCCACCGTGTCCACGTTGAGGCTGCTGTTGCGGTCCCCGATGACCACCACGGGCAGGCGGCGGTTGACCCGCTCCACGAGTTCCGTGCACTGCGGCATCATGGCGAAGACGATCCCCGCCAGATCGGAACCCGCCGCCGCGTTGAGGATGCGGACCTCGCTTTCCCGGTCCCGGTAGGTGGTGTGCACGAGCGTGTCGTAGCCGCGCGCGTCCGCCGCCTGCTGGATGGACTGCACCAGCGTGGAATAATAGGGGTTGAGCACGTTGGGGCAGACGATGAGGGCGTTGCGCCGCTGGAAGAGCGCGGCCCGCTTTTTGGACGCGGGCGCGTAGCCGAGGCGTTCGGCGGCCTCGCGTACCCGGCGCACGGTTTCCGGCGCGAAGGAAACGTCGGCGCGTCCGCCGAGGATCATCGAAACCGTGGCGGGAGAAAAGCCGGATTCTTTGCTGACGTCCGCCAAGGTCACTTTGTTTCTGGCGCTCACATTGTCCCCTTTTTTGTATGGTGTGAGAGATATAGACGCAAGGGCTTCGGCCTGTCAAACCGCGTGGGCGTAAATTAAAATTTTAATCAATGTTCCTTTCCATCGCCACTTTTATAATGATTGACTAAAAAATTTATCATTTCACCCCGCCGTATTCTCAAAAGACTCTTGCCATATCTCACGCTAAATGGCATTGTTCGGTCGGCATAGATTGCCGAAAGGTCCGATGCCGGGAAGGTCTGAATCAAAAAGGCCGTCCCTTTTTTAGTAAAATTTTAACCATGCAAATGACGTTCCCCGGAAAACACTCCCGACGTTTCGCCCATAGGCGGCGGCGGGGCAAGCCGGACGACCGCGTCGTCATCCCCAAGGAGCATCGCATGAGCGCACCAAGCAAGCAGGAAATCCGCAAGGTCGTCTTCGCCAGTCTGCTCGGAGCCACCATCGAATGGTATGACTTTTTCCTCTACGGCGTCGTGGCGGGCATTGTTTTCAACAAGCTCTTCTTCCCGACCACTGACCCCTTCATCGGCACCATTCTGGCCTACAGCACCTTTGCCATCGGCTATCTGGCGCGGCCCCTCGGCGGCTTCGTCTTCGGCCATTTCGGGGACAAGCTGGGCCGCAAGAGCATGCTCGTCCTGACCATGCTCATCATGGGCCTCGCCACCATCGGCATCGGCCTTGTGCCCTCCTATGAGAGCATCGGCATCGCCGCGCCGATCATCCTCCAGACCCTGCGCCTCTGTCAGGGCCTCGGGCTCGGCGGCGAATGGGGCGGAGCCGTGCTCATGACCTACGAATACGCCAGCAAGCGCGAGCGCGCCTTCTACGCCAGCATCCCGCAAATGGGCCTCGCCACCGGGCTGTGCCTGTCTTCCGGCGTGGTGGCCCTGCTCTCGTGGGGGCTCAGCAACGAGCAGTTCATGGCCTGGGGCTGGCGCTGCGCCTTCCTTCTCAGCGTGGTGCTGGTCGGCATCGCCCTCTACATCCGGATGCATATCCTCGAAACCCCGGACTTCCAGAAGGCGCAGAAGAGCGGCAAGACCGAACACAAGACCCTGCCCATCGTCAAGGTCTGCAAGGAGCACCCCGGCAACATCGCGCTGGGCGTGGGCGCGCGCTGGATCGACGGCGTGTTCTTCAACGTGCTTGCGGTCTTCGTCATCAGCTATCTGGTGCAGTACGTGGACGTGCCCCGCACGCAGGCCCTGACCGTGGTCATGGTCGCCGCGCTCATCATGTGCCCCTTCATCCTCATTGCGGGGCGTCTGGCCGACCGCTACGGGCGCGGGATGGTCTACGGCACGGCCAGCATCCTTTGCGGCCTGTCCATCTTCCCGTCCTTCTGGCTCATGGAAGGCAGCGGCGGCAATATCTTCCTCATCGGCCTTGCCATCGTCATTCCCCTGAGCGTCTTCTACGCGGGCGTTTTCGGGCCGGAGGCGGCGCTCTTCTCCGACCTCTTTCCGCCGGACGTGCGCTATACGGGCATTTCCATCGTCTACCAGTTCCCGGGCTTCCTCGTGGCGGGCATCGTGCCCGGCCTGTGCACGGCGCTTTTGAAGTGGAATGACGGCGATCCGCTCTACGTCTGCCTGTTTACCCTGCTGGCCGCGGCCACCAGCGCGCTGTCGGCCTACATCATCCAGCGCAAGCACAACGCCGCCGTGCGCCGCAGCGTGGACGGCGAGATCGAACACGTTTAAAAGAAAAGGGGCGGGGGCTCCCGGTGTCCCCGCCCCGCCGGGATTTCCCGGTCCGGCCTGTGCCGGGGAACCCATGCCGCGGCTTTTGCTCAATGCGGACAGGCCCGGCCTGCCCGGGAACCGGGCCCCGGACACCAGCATGGGCCCACGGCCCCGCAAGGGCGGGATGGATCGGAGGCCGGGCAAGGTTCCCCCGGCGGAAACGGCCCCCTTTGTGGCAGAGCCCCGGAACAGACCCCTTTCCTCCTGAAGCGGGTTTCCGGCGGGCCGGAAGACTTTTCCTGAAGAGGCGATTCTATGCGTATCCTGCATCTTTCCGATTTTCACCTGCGCGGCGACGGCGGGCTTTCGTTCCGGGTGGTGGACACCCGGGAATGTCTTGAAACGGCTGCGAAGCATTTGCGTTCGCTTGAGCAGCGGCCCGACGCCGTGGTCCTGACCGGCGATCTGGCCGACAGCGGGGACGCCAAGGCGTACGGCATGCTGCGCGAGGCGCTTGAGCCTTTGCACCTTCCCGTCTACGCGGTGCCTGGCAACCACGACCGCCGCGACCGGATGCGCGACATCCTCGGCCCGTGGTGCCCCGGCGATCCCGCCGTGGCTCCCTGCCTCTGCTACGTCGTCGAAGAGGGGCCGGTCCGGCTCGTCATGCTCGACACCATGCAGCCGGGCTCACACTCCGGGCATTTCCCCGAGGCCGTGGCCGTCTGGCTGGAGCGCGTCCTCGCCGCGCGGCCCGGCGCGCCCACGCTGCTGTTCATGCACCATCCGCCCTTCGTCACCGGCATGGGCGCGATGGACGAGCCATTCGAGAACGTGGAGCGGTTTGAGGCCATCCTGCGCGCCGCGCCGTGGGTGCGCCTGTGCTGCGGCCATATGCACCGGCCCATCGTTACGCAGTGGGCGGGCTGCCTCGCCATGACCGCGCCCTGTCCATGCAGATCGAGCTTGATCTTTCCCCCGAAGGCGGTGACTGCTTCCGCATGGAAACGCCCGGCTACCTCCTCCATCACTGGGAAGGCGGCTTGTGGAATACCCACGTCTGCCAGATTCCCTCTGTGCCGAGCTTTTCCGGCCCCCATCCTTTGCCCGGTCCCAGAAGTATTTAAAAATTTCAAAGGGCAGGTAATAAAAGATATCTTTGTGGGAAAAGTAGATCAGGAAAAAGGCGACC
>OFHP01000247.1_pt1 | contig 38753 bp, 29 predicted proteins | sample 1521651 | NCBI WGS metagenome assembly OFHP01 (sample SAMEA3504105, study PRJEB24116) | mouse gut metagenome | biome: mouse gut; feature: mouse-associated habitat; material: faeces | place: Denmark | collected 2011 | reverse complement strand
CTGGCTCGGCCTGCAAAATCCCGCGTGGAACCTCTTCGCCACGGACGCCGGAGGCGAACTCGACCCGGAAAGCTGGGATCACGGCAGCCCGATCCAGCGCCGGACCTACATGAGCGCCATGCGCCGCAAGGATGCGGCCAAGGCGCGCGCCCTTTTCGAGGAGGCGCGGGAGACGGCGGACGCCAAGGAACGCGCCGCCTTCGCCGAATGCCTCCGGGAAAACCTCAGCCTTGAGGACGAAGCCCTCCTCGAAAGCCTGCTCGCCACGGACCGCAGCAAGGAAGTCCGTCAGATCGCCGCCACCCTCCTCTCCCTCTTGCCGGAAAGCGCCTATGCCCGGCGTATGGGCGAGCGCCTCGCCGCCTGCATCGTCCTTCCCGAGCCCAGGAAAGGGGGGCTGCTCGACCGCGTGGCCGCCGCGCTCTCCGGCCCGGACCTGCCGGAAGTCAACCCGCCGCAGGCCTTCGATCCCGAATGGAAAAAGGACATGGTCGAGGAAAAAAAGCCGCCGTACGAAAAGCTCGGGCAGCGCGGCTGGTGGCTCCATCAGCTTGCCAAGGGCACGCCGCTGTCATGGTGGGAAGCCCACACCGGCCTGACACCCGCCGCCCTCTTCAAGTGGGCGCAAAAAGGCGACTGGAGCTACGCCCTGCTGCGCATCTGGTGGGAGGGCATCCTGCGCGAACGCCATGCCGTCTGGGCCCGCGCCTACCTTGACGTCGTCTTTCAGGGCGGCATGGACGCCATGATCGGCGAAACGAGGCTCGAAGCCGCGGAACTCATCGGCATCCTGCCCCAAGCCGAGCGCGAGGCCGCCATGCTGGAGCGCTTCCCCTATCCCGGCCCCACGGATTCGCCGGACAAGTTCGCCCACAACAATGACAAACGCCTGATCATGTTCTCGCATATGAGCTCCCTACGCTGGGACGAGGACGCGGTCTTTTCCGAAGAGGGAAGCCGCCATCTGATCAAGTGCCTCCATTTCTGGGCCAGACATCTCACCGACGACGAGAAGATGGCCTATTCCGGCGGGCCCTACGCGCTGGCGAAAATCGCCGAAGCGACCGCCGGACTGTTGCCCTTCCCGGTGCTGGACACGGTGCTGGAGGACTGGCCCCGTGACGAGGCCGGGCTGCCCTGCTGCTCGCAAATCCACGCAAACCTGTCGGCCTCCCTTGCCGCCCGCAAGACCCTTTACCTCTACTTTGCCGGAGAAAACGCCTCATGAGCACGGATACCGCCACCGCAAGCGCCAAGCTGCGCCGTCACGCCGAGGAGCAGTTCGCCGAGGAACTGGAAGAACTCAAAAAGACCGATACCCGCCAGCGCCCGAGCAACTGGGAGCTTTCCCCGTGGGCCGTGTGCACCTACCTGATGGGGGGCGAACTGCCCAACGGCTTCACGGTCAGCCCCAAATACATCGGCAACCGCCGGATCATCGAAACCGCCGTGGCTACGCTGGCCACCGACCGCGCGCTCCTGCTCTACGGCGTGCCCGGCACGGCCAAGTCGTGGGTGTCGGAGCATCTGGCGGCGGCCATCAGCGGTGACTCCACGCGGATCATTCAGGGTACGGCGGGCACCAGCGAAGAGCAGATGCGCTACGGCTGGAACTACGCGGAACTGCTCGCCAAGGGCCCGTCGCGCGCGGCGCTCGTGGCAAGCCCCCTCATGCGGGCGATGGCGCAAGGCCGCATCGCGCGCGTGGAAGAGCTTACCCGCATCCCCGCCGACGTGCAGGATACCCTCATCACCATCCTGTCGGAAAAGACCCTCCCCATCCCCGAACTCAACGAGGAAGTGCAGGCCGTGCGCGGCTTCAACGTCATCGCCACGGCCAACAACCGCGACAAGGGCGTCAACGAGCTTTCCTCCGCGCTGAAGCGGCGTTTCAATACGGTCATCCTGCCCGTGCCCGCCACCGAAGAGGAAGAGGTGCGCATCGTCTCCAAGCGCGTGGCGGAAATGGGCCGGGCGCTCGAACTGCCCGCCGAGCCCCCGGCACTCAAGGAAGTCCGCCGCGTGGTGCAGATTTTCCGCGAACTGCGCAACGGCAAGACCGAAGACGGCAAGACCAAGCTGAAATCCCCCACCGGCACCCTGAGCACGGCGGAGGCCATTTCCGTCATCAACAGCGGCATGGCTCTGGCCGCGCACTTCGGTGACGGCGAGCTGCACGCCCGGGACATCGCGTCCAGCCTCGTGGGGGCCGTGGTCAAGGACCCGGTGCAGGACGACATCGTCTGGCGCGAATACCTTGAAACCGTCATGAAGGAACGCGGCGAGTGGAAGGACCTCTACCGGGCCTGCCGCGACGTGGAATAAGGGAAGGCGTCCGGCAAAACGCCGCACGGAAGGGCGGTCCCGAAAAACCGCGCTTCCATGCGGCCATGCCGTGGACTCAAAAAGGCGTCTCGTCGTCCCTTGCCGGAAAGGTCCGGCGGCGTTCAGCCGCGCAAGGTGCCGGGAAAGCCGCAGGGTCTGCGAACGTCTTTAGAGCAAATGAACTTTGACTGTTTACAAAAGTCAAAGTTGGCATTCTGCCAAAAAACATCGTTTTTGGCAGAATCCACGCCACATTGTGGCGGGCCACACCTGCGTGTGGCCAGAGCCGTTTCATTTTGAACCTGCTCTAAGAGAAGAAGAAGAAGAAGAAGAAGAAGAAGAAGAAGAAGGCGCCTTCCAGAGAGCCTCCCTCCCCTCACCGTTTACAAAGGGCCTCGCCATGTCCGATCAGTCCGTTCACCTTTTCGGTATCCGCCACCACGGGCCGGGCTGCGCCCGCAGTCTCCTGCGCGCGCTGGAAGATTTGCAGCCGGATTGTTTGCTGGTGGAAGGCCCGCCGGACGGAGAAGCCGTCTTGCCCTTCCTGCTCGACGAGGCGCTGAAGCCTCCGGTCGCCCTGCTCGTCTACGCGCCGGAAGAGCCGCACTACGCCTCCTTCTACCCCTTCGCCCTTTTCTCCCCGGAATGGCAGGCCCTGCGCTACGGCCTTGGCCGCTCCCTGCCCGTCCGTTTCATGGATTTGCCCCTCGCTCATCAATTGGCGCTGGACAAGGCCGAGGCTCTGGCCGCGCAGGAGGCTGAAGCGGCGGCGCAAGCGGAGGCTGCCGAGGAACGTGGGGCTGCCGGAGAAGCGGGGGAAACGCCGCGTTCCCAAGGGGCCGGACCTGCGGAAGGTTCTTCCGAAACCGCAGCCTCAACCCCACCCGCAGCCGGGGCCAGCGTAGAGGAAAGCATAGAGACGGCGAAGAACACGCCAGAGGCCGCTCCCGAGGAACACGTCCTGCCGGACCATGCCGAGCCCTGCGACGAAGCGCCCGTCCTCCCCGACGTGCACGATCCGCTGGACTGGCCCGGCCGGGCCGCGGGCTACGGCGACGGCGAGGCGTGGTGGAATCATATGGTCGAAGAGCGCAGCGACGGGCTGGAGCTTTTCGCGGCCATCCGCGAGGCCATGACCACCCTGCGCGCCGAAGCGCCCCGGGACGGCTGGGGCGAAGCCGAAAAACATCGGGAGGCGCTGCGGGAAGCCCACATGCGCAAGTGCCTGCGTCAGGCCAAAAAGGACGGCTTCCAACGTATCGCCGTGGTCTGCGGGGCGTGGCATGTGCCCGCCTTCGACGCCGGGTCCGCCAAAGAGGACAACGCCCTCCTGAAGGGCCTGCCCAAAATGAAGGTGGCGGCCACATGGACGCCGTGGACCTATCACCACCTCAGCCGCAGCAGCGGCTACGGCGCGGGCGTGACCTCCCCGGCATGGTACGAGCACCTTTGGCGCGCCGGGAATGGCGAGCGCGCCGTGGGCTGGCTCAGCCGCGCCGCCCGGCTCTTCCGCGAGCAGGATATGGACTGCTCGTCCGCCCACATCATCGAAGCGGCCCGGCTCGCCACTTCGCTGGCCGCCCTGCGCGATCTCCCCCGGCCCGGCCTCCCGGAACTCTATGAAGCCCTGAAAACCGTAGTCTGCATGGGCGACGAAGCGCCCCTGCGCCTTATCGAGCGCGAGCTCATCGTGGGCGACAGTCTCGGGTCCGTGCCCGCCTCCGCGCCCACCCTGCCCCTGCAACGGGATTTGGAACGGCAGCAGAAAAGTTTGCGCCTCAAGCCGGAAGCCGCGCAAAAAACCATCGATCTCGACTTGCGCCAGCCCAATGATCTGGCGCGCAGCCATCTTCTTCACCGCCTGCGCCTGCTCGACATCGAATGGGGCGTCCCGGCGAATGCCTCAGGCAACGCGCGCGGTACCTTCCATGAATATTGGCAGACGCAGTGGACGCCCGAACTCGCGCTCTCGGTGATCACCGCCAGCCGCTGGGGGGGAAGCGTGCGGGAAGCGGCGGCGGCCAAGGCCGTAGCCCTCTCACAGGAAGCGCAACTCCTTGAGCTGGCCGAACTCGTCGACACCCTGCTTTTGGCCGATCTGCCGGAAGCCGTGGAACCTGTGACGCACAGGCTGGAGGAAGAGGCCGCCACCGCCAGCGACGTGACGCAGCTCCTCGCCGCCCTGCCGCCGCTCGCGGCCACCTTCCGTTACGGCAACGTGCGCGGGACCGACGCGGGCATGGTGGGCCGGGTTTTGCGGGGCCTTGTCCCCCGCGCCTCCATCGGTCTGTCCGGCGCATGCACAAGTCTCAATGATGAAAGCGCCGCCGCCCTGCGGGATCGCGTCATCGCCGCGCACAACGCCGTGCGCCTGATCGACGACGCGGAACTCGCAGAAGGCTGGCTGGCTGCCCTGCGCGGCCTCTCCCTGAGCGGCGGCTCCACCCATCCCCTCCTGTGCGGGCTGGCGACGCGCCTGCTCTTCGACGAGCAGAAGCTGTCCGCCGGGGAGGTGGCCGAACGGATGAGCCTCGCGCTCTCGGCCGCAGCCGCCCCCGCCGACGCCTCCGCGTGGATCGAGGGCTTTCTCAATCAGAGTTCGCTGGTGCTGCTGCACGACGACATCCTGTGGAACCTGCTCGCCCAGTGGCTGGACGGCCTGACCGAAACGCATTTCACGCGGATCGTCCCCATGCTGCGGCGCACCTTTACGGCCTTTTCCGCGCCGGAACGTCGCCAGCTCGCGGAACGGGCGCGCCGCCGGACTGAGGGCGCGGCGCCCATCCCCGGCGAAACGACATGGGACCCCATCCGGGCGGCCAGGCCGCTGCCCCTGCTCCGGCGGGTGCTCGGGCTGGCGGAGGAGGCTTCCCGATGACAACGGACGGCAAGGAAACGCCTATGGAATCGACCAAGGACGCCGAACGCCTGCGGCGCTGGCGGCTGGTACTCGGGGAAGAGGCGCAGGACTGCTGCGGCTCCGCCGGGCTGAGCATGGAAGATCAGCAGATAGACGCGGCACTCGCGGCGCTCTACGAAACGGGAAGCCGCCACAGTCTGCGCGGCGGCAGCGGGGCGTCCTCACCGCGCGTGGCCCGCTGGCTGGGGGACATCCGCAAATACTTCCCCTCCTCCGTGGTGCAGGTGATGCAAAAGGACGCCTTCGAGCGGCTCAACCTGCAAAGCATGTTGCTCCAGCCCGAAATGCTCGAAAACGTGCAACCCGACGTGAACCTCGTTTCCACCCTGATGTCCCTGCGCGGGATCATCCCGGAAAAAACCCGCGAGACCGCCCGGCTGGTGGTCCGCAAGGTGGTGGAAGCGCTCATGAAGCAGCTTGAGGAGCCCATGCGCACGGCGGTTACGGGCGCGCTGAACCGGGCCGTGCGCAACCGCCGCCCCCGCTACGCCGAAATCGACTGGAACCGCACCATCCGGGCCAACCTGCGCCACTGGCAGCAGGACTACCGCACCATCGTGCCGGAAACGCTGATCGGCTATGGCCGCAAGTCGCAGCGTATGCAGCGCGAAATCATCCTGTGCATCGACCAGAGCGGCTCAATGGCCGCGTCCGTGGTCTATTCAAGCATCTTCGGGGCGGTCATGGCCTCGCTGCCCGCCGTGAAAACCCATCTCGTAGTCTTCGACACGTCCGTGGTGGACCTGACCGAAGAGCTGGACGATCCCGTGGACGTGCTTTTCGGCGTCCAGCTTGGCGGCGGGACGGACATCAACCGCGCGGTGGGCTACTGCCAGTCGCTCATCCGCGATCCCCGCAACACCATCATGGTGCTGATCTCCGATCTGTACGAGGGCGGCGTGGAGAAAAACCTCCTCCAGCGCGCCAGCGATCTGGTGCAGTCGGGAGTGCAGGTCATCGCCCTCCTCGCCCTGAGCAACGAAGGCGCGCCCTTCTACGACAAGGAACTGGCCGCCAAGCTCGCGGCCCTCGGCGTGCCCTCCTTTGCCTGCACCCCGGATTTGTTCCCGGGCATGATGGCGGCGGCCATCCGCCGGGAGGACATCAACCTCTGGGCGGCGAAGGAAGGCATCGTGACGGCCTGAGCCCGCCTTTCCCTGCGGAAACATGCCGGGCAAGGCTGCGCCGCAGGCACAATGCAAGGGCTCGCCACGGGAGATATGCGAAGAGAAAACGCTGCGGGCCGGATTGAGACGAGGGAACAGGCCAAGCCTCCGCATAAGGCCGCCTCAGTCCCCGGCCTCAACATCACCTGACAGGACAAGAAAGCCGCCGGCAATCCGTAAGGATTCCGGCGGCCTTTCCATCAGCATACGAGGCAGCGGGCGTCTAGAGCAGATGAACGTTGACTGTTTACAAAAGTCAAAGCTGGCCTTCTGCCACAAAGCGTCGTTTTTGGCAGAATCCACGCTACGTTGTGGCGGGCCGCACCTGCGTGTGGTCAGAGCGGTTTCAAAGTGAAACGGTTCTATCCCAAACGGCCCTCAAGGTAACGGGGAGCCGCGGCATAGCAGGGAAGAAGCTCGCGCAGGCTCCAGACGGGAAAGCCCGCCTTCTCCCACGCGAGGATGCCGCCTTCCATCTGAAAGGCGCGGCCCGGCGCGCTTTTTTGCAGCACGTCGGCCTTTTCGCGGGTGCGCCTTCCAGAACGGCAGAAAAAAATGACGGGCCTGCCCGCAAAACGCGGCCCAAGGGCATCCGGCAAGGTTTCAAGGGGCAGCAGCGGACAGCCGGGGATGGCCTTTTTGAGGAATTCCTTTTCCGTGCGGACATCCACCAAAAACGCGCCGCTGCTGCGAAACAGCGCGTAGGCGTCCTGAGGGCTCAACAGTTCCGGCATGGCACGCGATCCGGCTACAACATGAGGGAGGCCCGGGCATCAAGGCGCGGACGCTCCAAAAGCGGGGAACGGACAACCCCGTCCCCCGCCCTGATAGCATACGACGCGGGCGCGGGTCCAGACTGCAGCGACCCTCTTCCGCGTCGGCGGTACGGGAAAGACCGCCCTTTATTTCAGATGCTCACCCGACATCTTCTGTTCGCGGGAACGCTGCGCCTTCTGCACGTTTTCCTGAAGCCGTTCCAGCAAATTGTGGGAAATGAGCTTCTGGTCAGGCGTGTAGCCGCACAGCTTCTTGTATTCCTCGACGGTCATGTCGTGGGAAAGCAGATGTTTCGCCGTAAGGTTCTGGAAAGCACGCCCGCACAGGCAGCACAGGACCTGATCTTCCCCGATGGCTTCCTCGGGTTTCACAACAAGGCTGCGCTTCGTGTATTTCTTCTTCGGCGCGGGCGCTTCGGCTTCCGGCGCGTTCTCGTCAGCGGCGAGGCTCTGCTCGGCGGCAAGCTCCTCCATCCCCATCATGGCAAGCTTGTTGTTCGCCTGAATGAGTCCGGCCTTGAGCGCCGCAAACTGGTCGATGACAAAAGAAGTGGGCTGTTCAGGATATCTGTCCATCACCAACTTGAGGAGTTCGGCGTCACTAATCATTGATTCACCTCCAAATAAATGTATCCGTGGACTCTAATAGACTTTGGACCTCTTGTATACAGATTTATGTCTCGTTTAGAAAGATGGAAAGAAGTACCCATTCCAAGAAAGCGCCGTGCATCGGCATCCATTGGGAAGAAACGCAAACCCGAAAAAACCACGGCCAAACGCGCCGGTTGAGCCATGAAAACGCGAAAAAGCCTGACGCTATAAAACATTCTCCGACCTCTTTGTACGCCATGCGCCCCGAGAGTGGGAAAAGCGCCGCGCGGCTTATCTATCCCAAACGGCCCCTTCCCAAAATAACCTGTTATGAATGAACAAAAGCTTTATTTTTTCTTTGTCGCAAGGCGTGCAAAACAACAAAAGGGAGCCCGGAGGCCCCCTTTCATTACCAAGAGATCAATCCTTATTGCTTGACGGCTTCTCCGGCAAGGGGCTTGCCCTGCCATTCGCCGGTCAGGGTGCGCAGGAAGGCGACGATGAGATCGCGGTCGCCCTTGGGAACGTCCATGCCGGAAAGGTAGACGCCCATGATGCGCACGGCTTCGTCGAGCGTAGCCACGGTGCCGTCGTGCATGTAGGGAGCGGTCAGCTCGATATTACGCAGGTTGGGGACCTTGAAGCGGCGCAGGTCCTCTTCCTTGCCCGTAAAGCCCTTCAGCCCCTCGTCCGACCCCAGCGGCTGGCCGCGATCCGCGAAGTAGTCCTTCTTGAGGTCCATGTACTCAAAGGATTGGCCACCCACCGACTTGCCCACGTGGCAGCTTGAGCAGCGGTACATCTTGAAGCGCTGATAGCCTTCCACCTCCTTGTCCGTGAGGGCCGCGTCGTCGCCCTTCAGCCACTTGTCGAAACGGCTGTTCGGGGTGATGAGCGTCTTTTCGTATTCGGCGATGGCGTCGGTGATGTTCTTGCCGCTCCAGCCGTCGGGATAGACGGCGGTGAAGGCGACGGTCAGCTCGGCGTCCTGCGCGAACTTGGCGCAGACGTCGTCCCAGTTCTTGCTGCCCATTTCGATGGGGTTGAGCGGCGGCCCGCCCGCCTGTTCCTGAAGGTCCGCGGCCCGGCCATTCCAGAACTGCCGGACGTTGAACGCGGCGTTGAAGACGGTAGGGGCATTGATGTCCCCAAACTGTCCCCGGATGCCTTCCGCAAAACGCTGGTTGTCCGTCCCCGCCTTCTGAAAATCATGGCAGGTTGCGCACGATACGGTGTTGTCACCGGATATCCGCTTGTCGTTGTACAGTTTTTCCCCGAGCGCCACCTTTGCGGCATTGACGGGGAGAGCGTCCGGCAAAGGCTGGAGCGGTTCGTTGGCGCGCTGCGGCGCGGCGAGGTCCGTAGCATAATGGGCGGCGCGGGAGGCCTTGACCCAGTCGAGGATGGCAGCCCGATCATCCGAGGAAACGCGACTGCCCCAATGCACCGCCGTAAACTTGGCGGGCGGCATGGTCTCGTTGGTGATGACCCATTCCATCTTGGCGAGGGTGGCCTCCCCGATGGGCTTGTCCTTGGCCGCTTCGACCAGCTCAAGGTTGAGGTCCATCGCCCGCAGGCCATCCTTGAAATCCTTCTCGATGATTTCCTTGATGCCCGGAATCTTGGCGTAGAACGGCAGGTCGTAGTTCCTTGAGTGACAAGCCATGCACTTGTCCATCACTATGCCGGAAACTTTGGAAAACTTTTCCAACTGCGGATGGTTCGGAGGCATCCCCTTATCAGCTCCGATGCTTTCATTCAGAAAACCGCCCGCGGCCACTGAAACCGCCAAAACGCAAGTAGCTGCCAATAAAGCGGAACGTGTCCTCATTTTCCCCTCTCAGGTTTCAGGTCCGTAAGACTTGGACGTATCAATGCTTCTGCTTGGGGATTTTTGAACATATTAGAACTAAAGTCAATAGTAATAGGAATTATTTCTATTTCTAAAATGGTTCTTGCGGATGCGGAAAGGCCACATGTCCTTTCATCCAGACACGTTGCAGACTTAGAATGATGAAGCCGCTCTCGATAATGAGGACATAAAAAACCTCCCCGAAGGGAGGTTGTGGCACGCGCTTTCCCGCCACCGCAGGCCGCCAGAAAGCCAGGGGAAACGCCCGATCCGCACGCAGGCGCGGCCCCTGCCCGATCAGGTCCGATCCGGGCCGAACAGTTCCCGGTATTCGGCGTCGTAATCCTCGGCGGAGAGGCGAGATGGTTGCGCCGCCGGGCTCTTGGCGTGCATCAGCGAAGGCGTGGCGTCGGATACGTCATTAAAGCCGTCCCGCGTGTAGGAAACTTCCACCGGGCGGTCATGCTGCCAGAAACGGCAGATGACGGGATAAGTTTCATCGGGATTGCGGATGACGGAACAGACCATGCCGTGGCCGTAGTGCACATCCAGCACGCTGTCCCCCACATGAAAGGCCATAGGGCGGCTCCCTTCCCTCCCGGATGTTTTCCCCCGCCGTCAGGCCGGAAAGCCGGAAGAGAGGCTTTTTCTACGGGCATTCACCCAAAAAGAAAAGTGGCTTATCGCCGCCGGGCCTGCCGGTGGCCCCCTCCGCGCGCCGTGCCCGGCAAGCAAAGCGGACAAGCGCACTCACGGTGTACGCCTGCCGCCTCCCAAGGAGGACGCCGCCCACGGCCACAGCCTCGGCGTGCCTGAGCCCTTCCACGCGGGCCGTACATCGCGGTCCCGGTTCGCCGGGAGATAGGCCCTTCGCCGCATCTTCCCCCCTGCGTCTCCCTCCCCTGTGATCTTTGCGCCTCGGCCCTTTTCGCCTTGGCGCGTCCCCGCACCCGGCCCGCCCGCCTGCCGGGACCCTGCGATCAGACCGCCGTGCGGGGCTAGGCCCCGAGTTCCTTGCGCTTGCGCCAGAGCGTCACCGTATTGATGCCCAGCAGTTCCGCCGCCCGCTCCATGCTCACGCCCAGCGAAAGGACGTGTCGGATGTGCCGGGCCTCCACTTCCCGCAGGGTGAGGATACGCCCGCCGTCTTCCGCGTCCGCTTCCGCCGGGCCGCCCGCAAGGGCCGGGGGCAAGTCTTCGGGCGTCGCCTCCCGCCCGGCGGCCAGCAGCGCCAGCCGTTCCATCACGTTCCGCAGTTCCCGCACGTTGCCCGGCCACGCATAGCCGAGCAACACGCCCTGCACGGCCTTGGACAGGGTGGGCGGCGGCCCGTATTTGGCCGAAGCCGCGCGCAGGAGCTTCGCCGCCAGAGGCGCGATGTCCTCGGGGCGTTCCCGCAGCGGCGGGATCACGCACTCGAAGACGTTGAGGCGGTAATACAAATCCTCCCGAAACGAACCGTCCTTCATCATGGCGGCCAGATCGCGGTTGGTGGCCGCGAGGATGCGTACGTCGAGGCGCAGCGGCTTGTTGTCGCCCACCCGCTCGATGACCCGGTCTTCAAGAAAGCGCAGCAACTTGGCCTGCGCCGTGGCGGAAAGCTCGCCTATTTCATCCAGAAAAAGCGTGCCCCCGTCCGCCATCTCGAATTTGCCGGGCCGGTCCCGCACCGCGCCGGTGAACGCGCCGCGCACATGGCCGAACACTTCCGACTCGAAAAGGTTTTCCGCAATGGCCGTACAGGTCACTTCCACAAAGGGCTTGTCGGCGCGGGGCGAACGGCGGTGCAGGGAACGGGCCAGCTCGGTCTTGCCCGAGCCCGTTTCCCCGCGCAGCAGGACCGTGGCCTCGCTCGGCGCGATCCTCTCCACAAGGGTTTGCAGGCGCTGGCTTTTCGGGGAAGTCAAACCGTCGAACCAGTCGCCCTGCCCGGCCCGCAGGCTGGCGTTTTCCTTGCGCAGGGCGACAAGCTGGGAAACCTTCCCGACAAGATGCTCAAGCTGCTCGCTGGTAAAGGGCTTCGGCAGGTAGTCGTACGCCCCCGCTTTGATGGCCGAAACCGCGTTTTCGTAGGAGGCGAAGGCGGTCATGACCACGCTGACGAGGGCGGGGTGGCGTCTGTGCGCCTCTTCCACCAGTTCCACGCCCGACATCCCTTCCATGCGCATGTCCGTCAAGAGCACGTCGGCGGGCGCTTCCGCCAGCGCCTTCAAAGCGGCCTCGCCGCTCTCCACGCCCGTCGCCTGACAACCCATGACCTTAAGGCCGAGCAGGAGGGTCCGGACAATGCCCGGATCGTCGTCCACCACCAGCACACGCAATCCTGTCTGCGCCACAACAACCTCCCGGGAACGCGCGCTTCACCCGCCGCCTTCCGTTTGCCTCGGCTCAACCTCTCTGAAAACTCCCGCAGCCAAACCGCCTTTTTCCACGGGAGCGCGCCGCAGGGGAAAAAAGCCATCCCGGGGACGCGCCGTCTTCTCTGTCCTTTTCCGTCGCTGGTCCCTTCGGAACCAAGCGGCCTTGGGCAGGCGGCACGCTCATGGAGGCTGAGCCGCCCATCCCGCCCGCGCCGGAACGCTGAAAAAGGCGCGGCCCTCACGCCGGACGTTCAGGAAACCCGTTTTGCCGCCCCCGCCAAGGGCAGGAGGACGGTGAACACCGAGCCGCCCCCCTCGCGGCGCGCGTAGCGGATCATGCCGCCGTGCGCCTCAACGATGTCCCGGGTGATCGCCAGCCCGAGCCCCACAAGGCCCTCCCGCGTCCCGGCGGTCCGGCCATGCGAGAAGGGCTCGAACAGCCGCGCCTCCAGCTCGGGGGGAATGCCCGGCCCGTCGTCCTCCACGCGCAAGGCCGCGTCGTCCCCTTCCACCCCTACGGCGATGCGCACGGTGGAGCCCGCCTCGCCGCTGCGCAGGGCATTGGAAACGAGGTTTGAAAGCACCCACGCGAAACGCTCGGCGTCCACGCTTACGGGCACCTCCTCACCGGACAGATCGAGCACCAGCCGCTCCCCGGATTCGCGGGCCACAAGCTGGAAGGGGATGAGCCAGTCCCGCACCCGGGCGCACAGGTCCACGGTTTCAAGCACCAACTGCAAGGCGGAGGGGCTCATGCGCGCGATCTCCATAAACTGCCGGGCTACGGTGCGCAAGCGCGCGGCGTCCTGCCCCACAGTCTCCACCAGCATGGACATTTCCTCGTCAAGCTGGCCGTGCCGGGCCATCAGGTCCGCCGCCAGCCCCAGCGACTGCATGGGCGTCTTGAGTTCGTGCGAAATCCAGTCCATCATCTCCGATCGCAGCACGTCGCGCCGCCGCTTCTCAGTGACGTCGCTCAAAAGGAAGACCTGCCCGGTCACCACCCCCTTGCCGGTGAGCAGTTCCCGCCGCCGCGCCGCGTAGACGCGCTCCTCGCCGCCCACGCGCAGGGTGATTTCCCGCGTGCCCGGCAAATCCGCGGGCAGGCCCTCGCGCAAGGCCATATAGTTCCCGGAGGTGGTCGACAGATCGTTCCACGGCATGGCGAGCACCTTGCCGCGCGGCAGATCGAGGAGGGAGAGCATCCGGCGGCTGACCAGCACCACCGCGCCCGCCGTATCCACGACAAGCACGCCGTCCTCCACCGACTCAAGAATGATCTCCAGTTTTCGTTTTTCAGCGATGAGCTTGTGCACGTTGAGGGCATCCAGTTCGCCCAGGCGATCCCACAGCCGGGAAAGCTCGTCGAAGAGGAGGCGGACTTCCAGCGTCTGGGGATCGGGCAGGTGCAGCTTACGGCCAAGGGGCGGCCTTTCCCGGAAGATTTCGGCTACCCGGCGCAGGGGATGCGAAAGCCGCTCGGCCACGCTGTCGGCCATGAGGAAGGCCCAGAGGGTGCCGCACAGGAAAATGGCCGCCGTCGCCAGCATCATGAGATCGCGGAAGCGCGCGTTCCGGGCGAGGCGCTCGAACATGCCGCGTTCGTTGACCTGCACCAGCTCGTCGATGCGCGCGTGCAGCATACGATAGGAGGCATCGTCCGGATGCCCGGCATACTGTTCCCACGCCGCCCGCAAATCGTCGACCACCTTCTGCTCGGACGCCTCGGTGATGTTGCCGGACACCTGCTCAAGGATGGCGTCGAAACGCTTCTTCCAGCCTTCCACGCCGTTTTCGCGGTAAAGATGCGGAAAGAAAACGCCGTCCATCGCCTGCCGCAAATGCTGGGCGTAGGAGATTGAGTCGTAGTTCATGCGGATGAGTTCGGACGGCACGCGCCCGGCAAGGGTGATGCCCACGACGAGCAGGACGCCGAGCGCGCCGAAAAGCAGCACCAGACGCAAAAAGGAGCGGCGGATGCGCTTGTGCAGCGTAGGAAGGACAATCATGAGGGGCCTCACTCGTCGACGTGTTTCGGGGTGACGTTGGCGACGTGCACGTCCACGCCCACGGCCTCGTAGAGGAAATCCAGCAGGAAGGAGCCGCGCAGCCGTTCGCGCAGGGGCGAGAGGCGCGATTTCCCGAAAATGGCGTGCCGGACGTTGCGCTCGCTGGCGAAATTGACCAGCGTTTCCGCCACGTCCGCACCCTCAAGCTGCACCACCTCCGCGCCGAGGCTGGTGGCGAGCTGGAGATTATGCTGCAAGCGCCGCTGGAGCCCGGCGTCGATGCGGGTTGGGCTTTCCTGCGGGCGGCGGACGTAGACCACGTAACAGGGGGAACCAAGTTGATTGGCCATGCGCACGCCCCGGCGGATGAGCGCCTCCGCATCCGTGGGCGCGGAACTGATGGCCACCATGACCGCCTCCACCGCGTACCCCGCCAGTGCGGGCCGAAGCAATTCCTGCGCTTCGATCTTGCGCACCTGATCCCCGGACGCCTCGCGCAGGCAGAGTTCGCGCAGAAACGAAAGGTTTTCATAGGTAAAAAAGGCGGAAAGGGCCCGCTCGGCCTGCTGCGGAGCGTAAATCTTGCCCTGCCGCAGGCGCTCGCGCAGTTCCTCCTTGGTCACATCCACGTTGACGACCTGATCCGCCCGCCGCAGGACCGTATCCGGGATGCGCTCGCGCACGGCAATGCCGGTCGCCTCTTCCACGCGGGCGGCTACAGATTCCAGATGCTGCACGTTGATGGTGGTGATGACGTTGATGCCCCGCTCAAGGATTTCGAGCACATCCTCATAACGTTTGGCGTGGCGGCAGCCGTCGGCGTTGGTGTGGGCCAGCTCGTCGACCAGCGCTACCTGCGGGGCCCGGGCGATGATGGCGTCGACGTCCATCTCCTGAAAGACGGCGTCCCCCACCCGCCATACAAGGCGGGGCAGGCTTTCGAGACCTTCGGCCAGCGCCTGCGTATCCGGGCGGTCATGCTGCTCCAGATAGCCGATGACCACGTCCACTTCCTGCCCCTTGAGGCGCAAGCCTTCCTGAAGCATGGCGTAGGTTTTCCCCACACCCGCCGCGTATCCCAGATAGATTTTCAGCGAGCCTTGCCGTTTGCGCTCAATAAGCTCCGCGAATCCGTCCATGCCCGAATCCCCCCATCCTCCACCGCAAGTCCCGGCCCGTCCGCGCTCCGAGGCGCTCCCGTACAAGGCCGCTTCATACCGCCTCTTTTCATTCAAGGGACATGCCAAAACTTTTCTCGTGCTATTCTCAGGCGTTAAAAAAAGCGCGGTGCTCTCCTGCATTGCAAAACGCAAGAGGTCCATGCAAAATGCAACAAGGACAGCCCCAAGCGTGCGGAAAGAAGGAGGCTTCTCCCGCCTTTTTGCAGCCCGCCTCTCCGCCCTTTTTAGGGCCCCTTACGGATGCGGCGCTTGCCGTACCCGCGCAAGGCCCATTCTCCGGCCCAGGGTGTGCTAACGCTCAATAAAGGCCCACTTTTTCGGCCTGTTGCCCCGTCTCCGGCAGGGAAAACGATTTTTTCCAATCCGCCTGAAAAATGCGGACGTGCGGAAGCGTGTTCCCGGCCCTAGTCGTAATGCCGGACGCAGGAAAAGCCCTTGCCGAGGACGTTGAGGGTGTTTTCGATGATCACGAAGGCGTGCTCGTCATGCCGGAAAATCACTTCCTCAAGCATTTTGATCTGGTAATTGTGCACCACAGTGAGCAGCACGGGGCGCTGCTCGCCCGTGAAGCCGCCGCAGGCCGAGAGAAGCGTCGTGCCCCGGTGCAATTGATTGAGGATGTCTTGCCGGATGGCCTCATGGCGCGGCGAAATGACGAGCACCATTTTGCGCTGGTTGAAAATGGTGGAGACGGAATCCATGACCTTGGAATAGACGAAGATCATGATCAGGGAGTACAAGGCATTGTCAGGGCTGTACAGGGAGAAGGCCAGCACGAAGAGTGTGATGTTGTAAATGAGGCTGAACTGGCCGATGGCGATGCCATAGCGTTGATGCAAGGCGATGGAAATGATGGTCAGGCCGCCGTCGCAGCCGAGGGAATGCAGGACGATGCCGAGCCCGAGCCCGCAGATGCAGCCCGCCGCAATGCCCGCAAGGATGGGATCGGTTATGGGGATGGCGACATGCAGATATTGCGTGGCGACCGAAACCACGGCCAGACCATACAGGCTGTAGAAAAAAAAGCGCCGCCCCACGAAGAGCCAGCCCGCAAGGAAGATGGGGACATTCAAAAGCACGTTCCACACCGCAGGGCTGAAAAGGCCCGTGGTGTAGTGCAGGAGAAGCGCGGTCCCGAAGACTCCACCGGAAATGAATTCGTGGGGAATGGCAATGGCCTTCACGCCGAGCGCGAAAAGGCCGCAGCCCACCGTGAGCAGAAAAAGGTTCCACGGTACGCCTTTGGCAAAGGTCCGAACGGCATGATACATACGTGCCTCCGCAGGCTCGGCATTCGCCCGCGCCACGGCTCAGGCGCGGAAATCATTGTCTTTTGGGCCTCCGGCCCTACCTCTGCATCATATAAGGCAAGAACGCAAGGAGGCATTATGAAAGCCCTGAATCCCGAAGAAAAGGCCGTTATTGAATCGGGGGCCACGGAAGCGCCCTTCAGCGGCCGCTACTGGAACCACAAGGCCGACGGAACCTATGTCTGCCGCCGCTGCGGGGCCGCGCTGTACCGCTCCGGCGACAAGTTCGACTCCGGCTGCGGCTGGCCTTCCTTCGACGACGCCGTGCCCGGAGCCGTGCGCCGCCGTCCCGACGCCGACGGCAGGCGTACGGAAATCCTCTGCGCCGCCTGCGGCGGTCACTTGGGCCACGTTTTTGAAGGCGAAGGTTTTACCCCCAAAAACACCCGACATTGCGTCAATTCCCTCTCGCTCGACTTCTGGCCGCGCGAGGAGAGCGAGGAGAGCAAGTGCACCGAGGAAGCGATCTTCGCCGGGGGCTGCTTCTGGGGCGTGGAGGATGCCTTTCAGTCCGTGCCGGGCGTCTGCGATGCCCAGTCCGGCTACACCGGCGGAAGCACGCCCAACCCCACCTACGAGGACGTGTGCACGGGACGCACGGGCCACGCCGAAGCCGTGCGCGTGACGTATGATCCGGCCAAGGTTTCCTACGAGGAACTCGCCAAGCTGTTCTTTGAAATCCACGATCCCACGCAAATTGATCGGCAAGGCCCGGATGTGGGCACGCAATACCGGTCCGCCATTTTTTATAAGAATGACACACAGAAGGCCGTGGCGGAAAAGCTCATCGCCCGACTCAGGCAACAGGGCTACGCCGTGGCGACGCAGCTTGTAGCCGCCTCCGTCTTTTACCCCGCCGAGGACTACCATCAGGACTTTACGGCGCGCACCGGGCGGGGCGGCTGCCATTTCCGCATCCCCCGCTTCACCGACTGAGCTCCGCAATGCAAAACGCCGGGAAGGTACGTCTTCCCGGCGTTTCGCGCCACGCACGGCGGGCGGAAGGCCGCCCGACTCTGGACCGTGTCGCGTCAATTCAATAATACACTTATATCATTAATAAAATATATTTTATAGGGCGCTATTCGGTCCGCTGTAGCTAGGGAACCGGAGGCCCGCCAGCTTCTAGAATTTGTAGCCCACGGACAAGGCCGCGATATGGCTGTCGCCGCCGTGCGAGCGGCCATCGCGTACCCCGTCGGCGCTTGACTTATCATAGTTCAGTTCGTTGATGATGAGATAGGCATAGGCAAGGTCCACGGTCCAGCGATCCCAGTTGAAGCCTACGCCCGCGGTGATGCGATGGCGTCCGTCGCTGGGGGTCATGTAGTCGCAGGTGCCCTCATTCATCGGGCTCGTCTCGTAGATGTAGCCGCCGCGCAGAGTCAGCCAGTCGAGCGCCTTATACTCGGCGCTGATGTTGAAGCCCCACGTGTCGCGCCAATTCTTGGGGCTGTAGCTGTCAGGATAATCGTCGACGTAAATATTCAGGGAACGGTAGTTGCTCCATACGGTGTAGACGGTCCCGGCCTCAAGGCTGAGGTCCTTCGTGGGACGCCAGACCACGCCGAGAGAAATGACATCCGGGAGATTCAGCGTGCCGTGCAGGTCGGAATTTGACAGACGGTGGCCCGGTATCATCCCCTTATCGTCGAATTCCACATGCCCGTGCACGCGCTGCCGGACGCGGCTGCGGTAGGTCAGCCCGGCGGCCCACTGGTCATTGAAGGTGTAATGGGCAGCCACGTTGAAACCGGGATTGATGCCGGACGCGGAAAGCTTCTGCTGATTATACTGCCCCGCAAAGACGGGACTCATGGCGCCGAGGTCGGCGTCCTTCTTCATGAACATGGTCGCGTACATGAATTCGACGCCCAGCGCGAGGGACAGCTTGTCCGTGACCTTGAAGGCAAGGTTCGGGTTCAGAGAAACGGTCTTCAGGCTGACGTACTCAAGATTGAGATGTCCCGGCCAGTTATTGGGATAGGAATTGCCGAGGCCGAAACGGGAGAAAAGGCCCACGCCGCCCCAGAGCCTGTCGCTGAACTGGTGCGTGAGATAGAGATGCGGATTGGCCCACGTGTGCGTGTCCACGTCGGTGGAACGCGAACCCATATCCCCTTCGGTGTCGACCGTGCCCGAGGGCTGGATGAAAGTCATACCGACCATCATCTGCGTCCCCGGCAATTGGGTGATCCCGGCGGGGTTCCACGCCACGGCGGAGGGGTCGTCCGCGCGACCGACCATGCCTCCGGCAAGAGCCGTGCCTCGCGCGCCGAAGTCGGACAGGGCAAAGCCTTCCGCCCGCGCCGTTCCGTTCAGAGGGGCCGCCGTAAAAAGACAGCAGGCAAGCAACAGGGTGACAATCCGTTTCATAGCCGTCCTTGCTTTGTAAAAAGTTGAAGTGTAAGACAACGCCAGCAGAAAAAGCCAAAAAAGCAGCGGCACTTGCCGCCGGCCCTCGTCTCCCGAGGACAAAATTTCCGTAGTTCTAACAAAAAAGTGCTGGAATTTCCAGCCGTTTTTCCCTCTTCCCGGACTCGTTCCGCCGCATTGGAGAAAACATGCCATCCTCCTCCCCCCTCCTGGCGTTCCGTGACGTGAGCCGCTCCTTCACCGTCCGTCAGGGCGTGCTCGGGCGGGTGCGCGGCGAGGTGCGGGCGGTCGACGGCGTATCCCTGACCGTGCGGCGCGGCGAAACGCTCGGGCTGGTGGGGGAATCCGGCTGCGGCAAATCCACGCTGGCGCGCATGGCCGTGCGCCTCCTGCCGCCCACGCAGGGCGACATCCTTTTTGACGGCGAATCCCTCCTCGCCAAAGACGGCAAGCGGGACGCACGCTGGTATTCGCGCCGCCTGCAAATGGTCTTCCAGGACCCCTTCTCCTCGCTCAATCCGCGCCTCCGGGTAGGGGCCTCCATCGGGGAACCCCTGCTCACGGCAGGCATGGGCTGGGAGGAGCGGCGCGCCCGCGTCAGCGACATGCTGCGGCGCGTGGGCCTGCAAGCTGATCATGCCGAGCGTTACCCGCACGAATTTTCCGGGGGGCAGCGCCAGCGCATCGCCATCGCCCGCGCGCTGGCGACGCATCCCGAGCTTGTGGTCTGCGACGAGGCCGTATCCGCGCTCGACGCCTCCGTGCAGGCGCAGGTCCTCAACCTGCTCAAGGACGTGCAGGCGGAATTCGGTCTGACCTATCTTTTCATTTCGCATGATCTGTCCGTGGTGGGCTACATGAGCGACCGCGTGGCCGTCATGTATCTGGGGAGGATCGTCGAGGAAGCCCCGCGTGACGCCCTCTTTCGCGCCGCCGCGCATCCCTACACACAGGCCCTGCTCGCCGCCGCGCCCGCGCACGATCCCGCCCGCCGCCAAGCGCGCGCCTTCCTGCCCGGCGAGCTGCCGAGCCCCTTCGCGCCTCCGGCGGGCTGCGCTTTCCACCCCCGCTGTCCGCACGTCATGCCCCGCTGCCGCACCGACCTCCCGCCGCTGCGCGAAAGGGCGGACGGGCATCAAGTACGGTGCCACCTCTACGACGCCTAGAGCAGATGAACTTTAACATTTTACAAATGTTAAAGGTGTCATGCTGGAGAAAACGCGTTTTTCTCCAGAATCTACACTGCCACGTGGCGGCTGCCGCTTTCGCGTCAGCAGAGCAATTTTAAAGTGAAACTGCTCTAGACGCGCCTTTTTCCGTGCCCTTCATAGCTTCCTGACAGTCACCTCCATGACGCATACCTCCCATGCCATCATCCGGCGCACAGCCGCCTTTTCCGGCTCTCCGCAGGGTAAAAGAAAAGCATCCCGACAGAGGGACGCCTTGGCCGTCCCTTTCCACTTGACCCATCGGAAAAATTGGCTTTCCGCAGGCGGCCCTTGAACAAAGGCCGAAGCTCGAACGGTTTTGTTCTTGCCCGTCCCGGGAGCACCTGCGCGCAAAAAGCCCCCGTTTCCTGTGAAAACGGGGGCTCGCAACGTCGGCCCTGCCTTCAGTTTATGCTCTTCAACTCACTGCGGGAGTCCCTTTCCCGCTGGCTCTCCCTTGCGTAAAGGGAAAAACGCCAAGGAAAGCCCCGACATGGCCTCCCGCATGAGGCTCTCCCTTCCGCAAAGGGAAAAATCTCATCAATTGACGATGCCCGGAGTCAGGCCGCCCGGGAAAAGGCTTCCGCCGCTCCCCGTTCCGGTGAAGAAAAAATTACCCAGCACAATGTCCGCATACTCCGTGTTCTGGGAGCCGAAGGGATAGACTTCGGAGAAAATCCCCACCCGCCGATAGGCTTCACCCGTGGCAAAGGCGGTGGAAAGGGAGCCGTCCGTCCCTTGTGAAACACCCTTCGATGTATAAACCCAGCCTGATGTGGGTTTCTGGCCAGCGGTTGGCCACTGTGGGACAGAGGCGTTTTTGATCAAATCCTTATCTTTCTCCTCCACCCAGACGGTCAGATGATTCTCCCCGTCCTCCTCCTTCACCCGCACAGTCAGGGAGAGGTAGTCGGGAATGTCCAGATGGGGCGCATAGCGCAGCACCGCGATGGCAAGCGGCTTCAACGTCTCCAAGCCGCCAGCCGCGTCGCCGTTTCGGGTATCGTCATAGGCCCATACGACAAGAAGGGGAAACAGGCGGGTAACGGTTTTGTTCGACTCCGCCTCCACCATGCCCAGTGTCCCCCGCCACCCTTCACGGCCGTAGAGGGCTTCGCGATCCTCGGGAGAGATGACGAAGCTTCCATGCCCGTCATAACGGAAACCGGGCAGCAAGGCGGGGTTCACGGAAGCCGCCTTCACAACGTCCTCGTTCTGATGCTGCTGGAAAACGATTTCGCCCTGCATCACGCCCACGCCGATGCCTTTGGCTCCGTATCCCTGCCGCACCGTGCCCTCGCCGCCCAGTCCGCCCGAGGCGTTGACGAAGGCAAGACGGCACAGGATACCGCTGAAATAATTTTCATCCTCATCATCCGGCTTGAAGGAATATTGCATCATGCTTTCGAGAGGGACGCTTTTCCCCTTCTCGTAGGCCAGCCACGGCGAAGCCAGCGCAACCCACCAATATTCCTGATTGCCCCCGCTGTCGCCTCGCTTCAGGAAATGATTGATTTCTATCTTGTCCTTGTTCGCTCCGTGGATATTGCCTTCTCCTTTGTCATTAAAATTCCACGTAAGCTTGTCACCCTCCCTTTGGAGGTTGCCCATGATGTTGTCGCCCGTCACCAGCCCCTCATCCTTCGAGCCGCCGAAAATGTCGAGCAGGTCCTCGGCCTTATTCCCGCCCACGGCAACGCCTTCCTCGCCGCTGCCGCCGTTCTCGGCATAGCGCAGGGAGTTGCGCCCGTTGGTATGCCAGACAAGGGCCGAACGCGCCCCGTACGCCGTGACGGACTCGCAGACCACGCGGAAATATTGGCCGAGCACTATGTCATGTTCTTTCAGGGCGGCGGTGATGGTTTCCGGCCCGACAGTCTGGGGAAAGGGCGTCACATTGGAAAAGACGTAAGAATTCCCTTGCTTTTCCAGCGTGTCGTAGAGAAAACGGATATCGGAGACGCTCGTCGTAACGGCTTTCCTCTCATCGTCCTCCTCTGCTTTTTTCTGCTCCACAAGCCCGATGAGGCCGCCGGATTTCGGAAAGTAGCGGAAATCATCGTCGCCCTCTTTCGCCCTGACGCGAAGCGTCCGGCTGGAGGCACTATAGACAGGCGTGCCCTCCACTCTTCCGATGAAGTAGACGTCCGCTGTCGCCGTGCCCAGATCAATTTTCCCGGCCTGCCCCTCATAGCGAACGGCCCCGACGGAGGACATCGCTAGCCACGCCCGCTTTCCCGCGGGCACGCCGCCGTACCAGCCAAGGGATGTCGTATCCCACGTGCCGTCGTGCCAGCGGAACCACGAGGGATAGAGCGCCGCCCGGACGAAGCCCGTACCGTCCACGGCCAAGCCCTTGCCGCCGTTTTCCCCCTGCGAGTCGGTAAGCGAAACCGCAGCCTGCATGAGGGCCCCACCGCTTTGTGAGGCCGTCTGCGCCCGGACGATTTCCTTTCCCGACTCCGCAAGATAGGCGGCCTGCACGGTTTCCCTGCCGTCCACGACGGTCATTCCGGAACTGGTCATCAGGGACAGCGCCGCCGCGCCGACTATCGCCAGAATAAGGATTCCGGCAATGACCGTCAGCAAAACGCTTCCTCGCTGCGATGCGTGCATGTCCTTCATCCTTTGGCCGGAGGCGTGTTGCGGGGGCTGATCGCCAGACTGTAGGGTTTGGGGCCTGCCGGGGCGTCGAGCGTAAAGGTCACGGTGATCAAATCGGGCAGAATCGACCCCTCGGGGTAACGGGCTGTGAACAGGGGCTGTTTTCCCGTCGTCACTCCGCCAAGCAACGGCCCGGAACGCTCCCCTTCCTTCAACATGAGATTTTTCCCTTCCATATACAGCCGTACGGCGGTTCCGTCCGGCCTGCGGAAGGAAAGGTCCGCTCCCTCCGCCGCGCCTTCGGCCCCGCCCAGACGCACGGCATCGAAAACGTCCGCCACTTCCTTGCGAAGACGGATGAGGGCAAGCTCCGCCTGCATGTACGTGGCGGCGGAGGCCCGCATCTGCGCGTACCCCGTCAAGGCCGAGCTGAAGCCCGAAAAGACGAGCCCTCCGAGCACGCCGAGAATGATCAGCGTGCATACCACCTCAAGCAGGGTAAAGCCCCGGCGGGCGCGGTTGTCAGAAAACACGGGACAACTCCACGGCGCCACGCTTCACCGTCACCAGTACGTTGGCCGTCCCGCAGCCGGGGGCGGTCCACGCCTGTGCGGTCATTTCCCGCCCCTTGGCAAAAGCCTGCGCCTCCGCCAGCCGTTGGGACGGCGTCTTGTCGAGCATGGCCTCGGTGTTGAAAAAGGCGATGCATTCCTCCATGCCGCTCACGGCCTCGCTCAGGGCTTCAACCTGCGCCACGCTTTCCGCGCTTCCGCGCAGAGACGTGGACAGGAGCTGCGCCGCCATGAAGCCGAGTACGGCCATGAGCACGATGGTGAGGATGCTTTCTATCAAGGTAAAGCCGCGCTTGTTCATTGCACAAACCCCGTCGCGGCGATGATCCGCAGGCTCAGGCCGTCCCCGAAACGCATGTCCGTGTCTGTGCCGCCGCTGCAATAGAGAAGGCCCGTCCCGGCGCGATTTTCAAGCTCCCCCTCTTCGCAGGCGCTCCCGACCGCATCGAAACACACCTTGAACGGCGTCACCGTCACGTCCTTCGCCATGGAATACGGGACAAGCAGGCCCGCCGGGAGGGTATTTCCCGATACCGTACCGGCCAGCGGGAAAGAGACCTCCTTGCCGGAAGTCTCCACGCACTGCCCGCCGCCCATCGCCATACCCTGCGCGCGGGCGTAGATCAGATGGGAAAGCAGCCTGTCCCGTTCGGCATAGGCGGCCATGCCGTCGTTGCGGAAGACGGAAACCGCCGCAAAAGCCAGCACGCCCGCAATGACGAGCACGGAGACTATCTCAATCAGGGTGAATCCTTTCCGCATTCCAAAGCCCTCATTCCTGCGGGCCGAGTTTTTCAAGCGCCTGCCGGTTGGTTTCCAGCAAGTGCCGGAAACGTATCTGGGCATAGCCGTCTCCCTTGATCCGGGCACGGTAAAACTGCTTTTCGAGGGCTTCCCGCTCCCGCAGGAGGCGTTCCCGTTCGCCCGCGGCCCGCGTTGCCTCCCCTTGCCCCGACGCCGCAGGCGGCGCATCGGCCTCGGACGGCGCGGAGGGCGCTGGCGTGTCGAGCATCCCTTCCGAGGACGGCGGAAGGGCCGAAGGCGCGGCGGGCGATGAGGCGGGAGGCGTGGCCGGGGGCTGGGGGGAAAGGCGCAATTCGCGCATGTTGCCGGGAGCCGACGCCGGGGGCTTTTCCCCGATGTGCGTCACTCCGGACGAGTCTTTCCAGATATAGACGTCCTGCGGGGCGGCATTGGCGGGAGCGCCCGTTTCCGCGAGCGTGCGGCGCAGGCCGTCGGCCACGCGCGACAGGGGCGCATCCCCCCGCAGCGCGCCTTCGACCACAACCATCTCCAACGCCACGGCCCCGGCGAGAAGGACAAGCCAGACGAAAGGAAAACGTCTGCGTTTCTTCATGATCCCGTTCTCCGGCGACAAGGCGCGATACAGGGGAAGGCGAGCGGCGGACCCTTGTTTTTCCGCCCCGCTGCCGTTACGCTACGGACATGACGCTACCACAGACTTTCAGGAAAGACGAGAGCTTTGGATTCTCCGGCGGGCGGCTTCTCGCCTGCCTCCTCCTCGCGCTGGCCTGCTGGCCCATACCGGGCCATGCCGAAAGCCCACGGCTGCGCGTGGTAACGCGTCCGCCCCTCAAAAAGAGCGTCCCTTCCCCCGTCCGGCCCAGTACCCCGGCCCCCGCCGCACCGCAGGCCGTAGCCATTTACCGCCATGTCGACGAGGACGGCACCATCCGCCTCACCAACAGGCCCGACGGCGACGCCCGCTACCGCTTTTTCGGGCGTTTCAGCGCGGGGCGGCTCATGCGGGCCGCAGGGCCCCAAGGCGTGTCGCGGCTCGCGGAACGCTACGCGGCTCTGCACGGGGTTGATGCCCGGCTGATCATGGCCATCATTGCCACGGAATCGGGAGGAGACGAAAAGGCCGTGTCACAGGCCGGGGCCAGCGGCCTCATGCAGCTCATGCCCCAGACGCAGCGGCATCTCGGCGTGCGCGACGCCTTTGATCCCGAGGCCAACGTGGAAGGCGGCGTGCGTTATTTCCGCTCCCTTCTGGACCGTTACGGAGGCGATACGGCACTGGCGCTCGCGGCCTACAACGCGGGCCCCGCCAATGTGGACAAGTACGGCGGCATCCCTCCCTTCGCGGAGACGCGCGCCTACGTGCGCAGGGTGCTGGAACGCTGGACTACCCCGCGATGAAGCCCACCCACCAGTCGAGAATCTGCGGCCCGGCCACAATCTGCACGAAAGCGCCGAGGCTGAGGAAAGGGCCGAAAGGAATGGGCATTTCCCGCAAGGGGGCCTCACGGGGAGAGAACAGGGCGATGAACAGGAAGGCGACAAGGGCGGAAACGCCCCCGACGAGCGTCACCAGCGGCAGGCCGATGGGTCCGCACAGCGCGCCGAGCAGGAGCATCAGCTTGACGTCGCCCAGCCCCATGCCGTCCACACCGCGCAGACGCCGGAAGGCCACGAGGACGGCGAAAAACGTTCCGCCCCCGAGCGCCGCGCCAAGGAGGACGTCGCTCCAGTCCATGCCAAGCCCCCAGATGGCGGCGGGAACGGCCAGCGCCGCGCCGCCGAGCGTGATCCGGTCGGGCAGAATGAAGCAGTCGATGTCGATCCCGGAGGCCACGATGAGCAGCCCCGTAAAGGCAAGGTAGACGCCGAAAGCGGGCGTAGGGCCGTAGCGCCATGCCAGCAGCCCGGCGGCAAGGCCGGAAAGCAGCTCCACCAGCGGATAGCGGATATGGATGGGCTGACCGCAGCGGGCGCACTGGCCGCGCAGCCAAAGGTAGCTGAGCACGGGCACGAGTTCCCAGAAACGCAGCCGACCACGGCAGTGCGGGCAATGGGACGGCGGGAAAAGGATGGATTCGCCCGTGACGTAGCGATGGATGCAGACATTGTAGAAACTGCCGAGCAAGAGCCCCAGCACGGTGGCGGCGGGGATGAAGAATTGCGGCAGAAGGAGTTCCGGGGGAATGATCTGATGCACGCGGGTCCTTCCTTTGGGCGTATCCGGGGACGTCCGGGGAACGCGCACGCGGCGCCGGGACGCTGCGGACGGCCTCGCGCCGCCTTTCACAAGTGGCGGAAGTCGCCTCCGTATGGATGACAGAATCCCCTGAGTCGCGTATTTCATAGGCAGCTTGTGCCTGCCAAGATGTACCAAGAACAGGAAGTTCCGGCAACAAAAACCCGCCCAAAGGCCGTATATGTCCACGATAGATAATCTTTTCCACCTATTGCATACAAATCTCGGCTCAGACCTCCACCTTTCCGCAGGCAGTCCGCCCGTCCTGCGTATCTACGGCGATCTGGTCCGCGTGGACGCCCCCGCCGTAAGCAGCGAAGAACTCATGGCCGTACTGCGTGAAATGGTTCCCATGGAGCGGGTGCAGGCTTTCGAACAAAGCGGCGATCTGGATTTCGCCTATGAAATCCCCGGCCTCGCGCGCTACCGCGCCAACTTTTTCCGGCAAAACCGGGGCGTGGCCGCCGTGTTCCGCGAAATCCCGCAGCGCATCAACAGCGTGGAGGAACTGGGGCTTCCGCCCATGTTGCGGGAGCTGGCCCTCCTCCCCAAAGGGCTCGTCCTCGTCACCGGGCCCACCGGAAGCGGCAAGTCCACCACCCTCGCCGCGCTCGTGGATTACGCCAACACGCACCGCCATGATCACATCATCACCATCGAAGACCCCATCGAATTTGTGCACCGGCCCAAAAGCTGCCTCGTCAACCAGCGCGAGATCGGGCGCGATTCGCGCACCTTCGGCACGGCCCTGCGCGCCGCCCTGCGTGAGGACCCGGACATCATCCTCGTGGGCGAAATGCGCGATCTGGAAACCATTTCCCTCGCGCTCGAAGCCGCCGAGACGGGCCATCTCGTCTTCGCCACCCTGCACACCATCTCGGCCTCAAAGACGCTTGACCGCATCATCGAGGTCTTCCCCGCTCAGGAACAGGCGCAGGTGCGGACGAGCCTTTCCGAATCCATACAGGCCATCGTCGCCCAGACCCTCTTCAAGCGCGCCGACGGCAAGGGCCGGGTGCCCGCGCTGGAAATCCTTTTCGGCATCCCCTCCGTCCGCAACATGATCCGCGAAAACAAGACCTTCCAGCTTCCAAGCGTGCTCCAGACCAACCGCAACGCGGGGATGCAGACGATGGACGACGATATCGAGCGGCTGCTCGCGCAGCGGGCCATCACTCCGGAAGCCGCCCTCGTGCACGCGCAGGACAAAAGCCGTATCCGCGAAAGCATCGCGCACAGGCGCTAGGCCGGGCCCCTTTCTCCGCCAACGCAGGCCGCGACGCCCGCCCCCTTGGGACGGGGCGCGGCCCCCGGGGACGGCGTTTCCGGCCCAAGAGCCGAAGCCCCTCTTTTCCCGCCTCCGCCCTTCTCACAGCAAGGACCGTCCATGAGTTATCTGGAACTGCTCAATCTTACGCGGGAGCCTTTTTCCAATTCTCCCGATCCCGACGCCTACTATCGGACGCCGACCCATGAAGCCTGCCTGCACCGGCTGGAAATCGCCATCCGCCTGCGCCGGGGGCTCAACGTCGTGCTCGGGGAAGTGGGCACCGGCAAGAGCACGCTCTGCCGCTGCCTTTTGCGCGCGCTCGGCGGCGAGGAGCGCATGGACGTCTTCCTGCTGCTCGATCCGGGCTTTGAGGACGCCGACGCCTTCGTGCGCCATCTGTGCGAGCTGCTGACCGGCCAGCGCCCGCCCGAAGAGACTGCCCGGCGCGACTGCGTGAGCCTCATCCAGAACCGCGTTTTCGACCGTGCGCTGAACGAGGGCCGCAATCTGGTCCTCTTCATCGACGAAGGCCAAAAGCTGGCCCCCGCCGCGCTGGAAGTCCTGCGCGAACTGCTCAACTTTGAAACCAACACCGAAAAGCTGCTGCAAATCGTCATTTTCGGACAGCCGGAACTGGCACCGATCATCGAGGGGATGCCCAACTTCAAGGACCGGATCAACGAATACCTTTCCCTGAAACCCCTTTCCATGCGCGAAAGCGTCCGCCTCGTCCGCCACCGCCTGGCGGGCGGACAGGCGGCCGAGCGGCTTTTCTCCCTCGCAAGCCTCATCGCCCTGCACCGCGTCAGCAAGGGGCGGCCCCGCCAGCTCATGCGCCTCGGCCACCAAATGCTGCTCTCGCTGCTGGTGAGCAACAGGCGGCGCGTTACGGCGGGCATGGTGCGGGCGCAGGCGGCGCGCAGCGGTGGAGGCTTCCGCTGGGGACGCTGGGCCACCGCGCTGGCCGCCCTCGCTCTCGCCCTCGCCTTCCTGAGCGTGCCCGAGGCCACGCAACACGCCTTCCTCGCCCGCGTGGAGGCCGCGCTTCCGGCCCTGCCCGGCTGGTTCTCCGCCCCGCCCACGCCGGAAGGAAAGGGGGGGCAGCCGCACTCCGATGCCGCCTTGCCTGCCTCTCCGCTCCAGAGGCCGTCCTCCCAGGCCACGGAAGAAGCCTCCGCCCTCCGTGCCGAGGCTTCGGCTGCCTCAACGACCCCGGCGCTACGAGACGTCGCGCCCTCCACGCCGGACGCGGCATCCCCGGTAGTCGGCACTCTCTCTACGCCTCGGGACGGGAAGCCTTCCTCCACCGCCCGGCCCGCAGGGGATGCGGAAAAGGCGGCACAACCCCCGTCCGCCGATCAAAGGATAGCCCCGCCCGCGACGCAAGCCCACGCCGCATCGCCCTCTCCGGCCCGCCTTGCCGCCCCGCCCCTTTCTGACCGGTCCGGCAGCGGCAACGCGTCCTCAGCCGTCCCCCTGCCCGAAACGCTCGGCGTTTTCACCGTGCCCGCCGGGGCCTCCCTTGCTGATATCGCTCGAGCGGTGTACGGTTCGGCCTCCGCGCAGGAGCTGGTGGCGGCCCACAATCCGGCTTGGCGCGGCAATGCCGGGCCGGACGCGCGGACCATCGAACTTCCGGCCATCGTCTACGCCCCGCCGCCGTCCATGACCAAAGGCGTGCTCCTGAGCCTCGGCTCCCACGCTACGGCGCAGGAAGCCTACGCCGCGTGGCTTGCCTACGGCAAACGGAGCATCTCCGTGGCCATCGCCCCGATCTGGCGGCCCGGGGAAGGTCTGCGCTTCCACATCCTCTGCCCGCGTTCCTTCACTTCCGAGCGCGGCGCATGGGGCTGGATATCGCGTTTTTCACCTCCGGCGGACGCTTCTCCGCGGCTGTTGCCGCCGTTTGACGAATCGTGTCTGGTCTTTCACCAATTCACCGTGAAATAACAGGAAGTCACCATGTCCACACTGCGTCCCGTCGTCCTCTGCGGCGGCAGCGGCCCCCGCCTGTGGCCCCTCTCCCGCTCGCTGTACCCCAAACAGTTCATGGAACTGGGCGGTCACACCCTTTTCGGGGACACAGTCACGCGCGCCGCCAATCTGCCGGACAGCGCCGCGCCGCTCGTGGTCTGCAACGAAGGGCACCGCTTTTACGTGGCCGCCGCCCTTCAGCAAATGGGCATCGTGGGGAGCATCCTGCTGGAGCCACAGGGACGCAACACCGCGCCCGCCATCGCGCTGGCCGCCTTTGCCGCCCTCGCGGACGGCGACGATCCGCTCCTGCTGGCCCTGCCCTCGGACCACGCCCTGCAACCGCAAGCCGCCTTTGCCGAGGCCGTGGCCGTAGCCCGGCGCTGCGCCGAAAAGGGGCATATCGTCACCTTCGGCATCACGCCCACCGGCCCGGAAACGGGCTTCGGCTACATCCGGCAGGGGGAGGCTCTGCCCTGCGGCGGCTGCGCCGTGGACCGCTTCGTCGAAAAGCCCGCGCAGGACCGCGCCGAAGCCATGCTCGCCGAAGGGGGCTATCTGTGGAACAGCGGCATGTTTCTGTTCCGGGCTTCGGCCTATCTTGAGGAACTGGCCCGGCTTGCTCCGTCCATGCACGAAGCCTGCCGCACGGCGTGGGAGGCCCGCAGCGCGGATCACGACTTCATCCGCCCGGAAAGCGCCGCCTTCCTCGCGTCTCCCGCCGATTCCATCGACTACGCGGTCATGGAAAAGACGCATCGCGCCGCCGTGGTGCCGCTGACGGCGGAGTGGAGCGATCTCGGCTCATGGGAAGCCTTCTATGAGGCCGCCCCGCATGACGGCGACGGCAATGCGCGTCTTGGCGACGTGGTCACGGAAGGAGCGCAAAACTGTTACCTGCACGCCTCTCATCGGCTGGTGGCCGCCCTCGGTGTGGCCGATCTGGTGGTGGTGGAAACCGCCGACAGCGTGCTTGTGGCCGACCGGTCCCGCGCGCAGGACGTCAAGACCATCGTGGAGCGGCTCAAGGCTGCGGGCCGGAGCGAAGCGGAGAACCATCCCCTTGTCTACCGTCCGTGGGGCAGTTACGAAACGCTGGCCCGGGGCGACCGTTTTCAGGTGAAACGCATCATCGTCAAGCCGGGCGGCCAGCTTTCCCTGCAAAGGCATCACCACCGGGCCGAGCACTGGGTAGTGGTGGCCGGGACCGCCGAAATCACCGTGGGGGACGAGGTCAGGCTCTACCATGAGGACCAGTCGACCTACATCCCGCTCGGGACCGTCCATCGGCTGAAAAATCCGGGCATCATCCCGCTTGTGATCATCGAAATCCAGTCCGGGGCCTATCTGGGGGAAGACGACATCGTGCGCCTTGAGGACCGTTACGGCCGCCAATCGTGAGGCCCTCCTCCAGCCCCGTTCCAGCGCCGCCCGCGAAAGCCGCTTCTTTCCAAGGGCAAGGCAGCGGAGACAAAAGGGTACGGACAGAGGGCGCACGGTGGAGATGGCTTTTCCCTTGCAAGGCGGCTCCTTGAAAAAAAACAGGGCGGGTCCCCTGCCGAGCGCCGGACCTATGCACGGACGAGGCCGCACCCTCCGGCCCGTTGTCTCTTGAAAAGCATCTCTCAACGGAAGCCTCACGGCCCAAACGCCTCTCCCGGCAGGGGCCTTCTTCAACCACATCGACCACAGCGCCATCATGAAACTGCTGTTTACGCTCCTTCCGGCCCTCCTCGCCCAGACCACGACGGCCAACCGCAACCGCCGCATCGTCTGGGGCTTCCTGCTGTTCACGTCCCTGCTCGTGGCGGCGTTCAGCATCCTCTTTCATCAGATCATGGCCTATGAAGGGCATGATTATTCCTACATCACAGGTGTTTACTGGACGCTCACGGTCATGTCCACGCTCGGTTTCGGGGACATCACCTTCACCAGCGACATCGGCAAGCTCTTTTCGATCATCGTGCTCATATCGGGCATCATCGTCATCATGATCGTCATGCCCTTCACCTTCATCCGCTTCGTCTACCAGCCGTGGATCGAGGAATACAACAACCGCCGCAAGCCGCGCTCCCTCCCGCCCGAAACGCGGGGGCATACCATCCTCGTGGGCGACAACGACATCTCCCTGAGCGTGGCGCGCAAGCTACGACAGCATCAGTACCCCTACGCCATCCTCGTGCCGGACGGCCAGCACGCGCTGGAACTTTACGACAGCCGCTATGACGTGGTGACCGGGGCCTTCGACGATGCGGAGACCTACCGGAACCTGCGCACGGACAAGGCCGCGCTCATTGCCGCGCTTGAGGACGACCTGCGCAATACCAACATCGCCTCGACCGTGCGCGAAGTCGCGCCCACCACCCTGCTTGCCGCCAGCGCGGAGAATCAGGAGTCCATGAACATCCTCATGCTGGCGGGCTGCGATCAGGTCTACTCTTTCCCCGAAATGCTCGGGCGCAGCCTCGCCCGCCGCGTCTACGGCACGCGCGCCCAGTCCAACATCATCGCCCGCTTCGGCACGCTCTGCCTTGCCGAGGCTCCGGTCATCCATACGGAATTCATGGGCCAGACCCTGCGCGAGTGCGCCTTCCGCGAGCGTTTCGGGCTCAACGTGGCCGGGCTCTGGGAAGGCAACTCCTACCACCCCGCGCGCCCGGACAGCCGCATCGACGATCTGTCCATCCTCCTGCTTGCGGGGACGGCCACGCAGCTCGACGCCTACGACCGCAAAACCGCCCGGGCCGCAACCGCCCTTCCCACCGCTCCCGTGCTGATCCTCGGCGGGGGCAAGGTGGGCGAAGCGGCGGCGGATGCCCTGCAAAAGCGCGGCCTTCCCTTCCGGCTGGTGGAAAAGAACCCCCACCTTGTCCCGCCCGACGATTCTCGCTACATCCTCGGCAACGCCGCCGACCTCTCGATACTCAAGCGCGCCGGCATCATGGACACGCCCTCGGTCATCGTCACCACGCACAACGACGACCTGAACATCTACCTGACCATCTACTGCCGGAAGCTGCGGCCCGACGTGCAAATCCTCAGCCGATCCACACTCGACCGCAACGTGGCCTCGCTCTACAACGCCGGGGCGAATCTGGTGATGTCCCACGCTTCAATGGCCGCGAGCACCATCATCAACCTCCTCAGCCCGGGGCGGGTCACCATTCTGACCGAAGGTCTGAACATCTTCCGGGTGCCCGCACCGCCCGCGCTGGTGGGGCGCTCCCTCATCCAGAGCCGTATCCGCGAGACGACCGACTGCAACGTGGTCGCCCTGAACACCGGAGGCGTGCTCAGCGTACCCCCGGACCCGACCTTCCCCCTCGAAGAGGATACCGTGCTCATCCTCATCGGTTCCGCCGACGCCGAGCGGCGCTTCATGGAGCAGTACGGGAAATAGCCTCCCGGAGGGAGTAAGAAAAGGGGATGGCCGCATCCACGCGGTCAAAACGCCCGGCAGGGCGGATGTTCCCCTTTTCCGCGAAGAGCAAGAGCGGGTGATACAGGCCCTCTTTCAGCCGGAATGCCCCTGCATTGAACAGGGGCAGAGCCCATGAGGAAAAAACCACTTCCTTTAGAGGAGAGCCTATGAAAACAATCAGAGTATTGTACCCGGATTACGTAAGCGGCGGATTGGAAACCTATTCTTTCGGTGCGCATCTGCTGGCGCACATACTTCCCGCCAATGAGAATCAGCCCTTGGTGAAAGTGGAAGTGGTCCAGCCGGACGGAAAAGAGCGGGAGGTAACGGATGGCCTCTACGCCAAGGATGAGGTCATTGCCGGCATCAGGCGGGCGGCGGAAGTCATTGAAGCCGCCAAGCCGGATAAAATCATTACCATTGGCGGCAATTGCATCGTATCGCAGGCGTCCTTCGATTATCTGCACGGCAAATACGACAATGTGGGGATTATCTGGATAGATGCCCATCCCGACGTATCGACCGCGCGGGACGGATACCCCAATGCGCACGCCATGGTGCTGGGGTCACTCTTGGGGCATGGGGACGCGTCGCTTTCCGATCTGATGAAACACGGAACTTTCAAGGCTGATGAAGTCCTGTATGTCGGCCTGCAAGGATTGCACGACTATCAGGAAAAGTCTTTGCAGGATATGGGAGTGGCGTATAAAATCCAGAAGGACGACTTTCTATCCGACGATGAAATCAAAGCGTTTATGCGCCGCTTTGACCACATGCTGGTACATCTTGATATTGACGTGCTGGATGCGAACCTTTTCCACGCTACCTATTTCGCAAACAAGGACCTGGTGGGAGATGGCAGCGGCAGCGGAAGGATGACCATGCAGGAGCTTTCCCACGTGCTGCAATGCATCACCGGCAACAGCGATGTCGTCGGGCTGACGATTGCGGAATATCTTCCGTTTGAGGCGCATAGGCTGCACAAGATGTTTGCGGGCCTTTCCATCTTCAATGATTGAGGGTTCCCCCTTGCCGGGCCGGATTGCTCCAGCCATCCAGAGAGGAGGCCGCCCCCTGTATCTGGGATCGTCGGCAAGATGCGATGCCGCCTCCGCATATCTGAGGATGGCCGGGGAATCCTTCATCCGGGGCGCGAGCCGCTCCCCAAGGAACAAAAAAGCCCTTCCGAAGAAGGGCTTCTTTGTTGCTGTTATTCAAAACGCAGAGTCAGCTTGTCGCCGCCCTCTTCGGGCTTGTCGACGATGACGTTTCCGCCCTTGACGAGGCGGCCGAAGAGGACTTCCCCGGCCAGCGGGTCCTCAAGGGCTTCCCTGAGCAGGCGCTGGAGGGGCCGCGCACCGAGCTTGGCGTCGTAGCCTTCCTTGGCCAGCCATGTGCGGGCGTCGGGAGTCAGGGTCAGGTTGACGCGCTTGTCCGCCAGCCCCTTGCCCATTTCAGCGATGCCCTTGTCCACAATGCGGCCCATGAGGTCGGGCGTGAGCGCGTTGAAGGGAACCAGCGCATCCAGACGGTTGCGGAATTCGGGGCTGAATGCCGCTTCCACGGCCTTTCTGCCGCGCTGCGCCGCGCTTTGCGCCGCCTTGCCCGCTACGGCCTCCACAAAGCCCATGGGCGAGGCGTCCATATCCCGCACCCCGGCGTTGGAGGTCAGGATCAGGATGACGTTCTTGAAGTCCGCCTTGCGCCCGGTATTGTCCGTCAGGGTGCCGTAGTCCATCACCTGCAGGAGCACGTTGTAGATGTCGGGATGGGCCTTTTCGATTTCGTCCATCAGCACCACGGCATAGGGCGTCTTGCGCACGGCCTCGGTCAACAGGCCGCCCTGATCGAAACCTACGTAGCCCGGAGGGGCCCCGATGAGGCGCGAGACGGCGTGCTTTTCCATGTACTCGCTCATGTCGAAGCGCAGGAAAGCCACACCGAGCCGCTCGGCAAGCTGCTTGGCAAGCTCCGTCTTCCCGACGCCGGTGGGCCCGTAGAAGAGGAAGGAACCGGCGGGACGATCCGAACGGCCCAAGCCCGCGCGGGAACGCAGGATGGCCCGGGTCACCATGTCGACGGCCTCGTCCTGCCCGAAGAGCACGGACTCAAGATCAGCCTTGAGCGTCTTCAGACGGTCGCGCTCCTTGCCGGACACCGTACGGGCAGGGATGCCCGCCATGCGCGCGACCACGCGCTCCACGTCCTGCCGGGACACCGAAGAGCCCGGCTTGAAGCCCGGACGCAGGCGCACGGCGGCCCCGGTTTCATCCATCACGTCGATGGCCTTGTCGGGCAGCAAGCGATCCTGCACGTGCCGGGCGGACAATTCCACCGCCGCCCGCAGGGACGAGGCGGAGTAGCGCACGTTGTGGTGCTTCTCGTAGTGCGGCTGCAAGCCCTTGAGGATGTCCACGCACTCGTCGAGCGAGGGCTCCTTGATGTCCACTTTCTGGAACCGACGGGCCAGCGCGCGATCCTTCTCGAAATGGTTGCGGAACTCGTCGTAGGTAGTCGAACCGATGCAGCGCAGCTTGCCCTCGGCAAGGATAGGCTTCAGGAGGTTCGAGGCGTCCATCGAACCGCCGCTGGTCGAGCCGGCACCCACGATGGTGTGGATTTCGTCGATGAACAGGATCGCGCCCGGTATCTTTTCGATGGCCTTGACCACGGCCTTGATGCGGCCTTCAAAATCGCCCCGATAGCGCGCCCCGGCGAGCACAGCCCCGAGATCAAGGGAGAATATCCTCGTGTCCTTGAATTCCGGGGGCACGTCGCCCTTGACGATGCGCAGGGCGAGCCCTTCGGCGATGGCCGTCTTGCCCGTGCCGGGATCGCCCACATAGAGCGGGTTGTTCTTGCGCCGCCGGGCCAGAATCTCGATGGAGCGTGAAAGCTCCACCTCGCGCCCGACCAGCGGATCGAGCTTGCCCTCGCGGGCACGGGCCGTCAGGTCAACCGTGTAACGGGCAAGGGCGTCCTGCATGGATTCGGCGTTTCCCTCGCCCTCGCCGCCCTGAGCACCGCCCTGTTCATCCCCGTCCGACTGCGAATCGGAAAGGCTCTCCAGCACGGAGAGGCGGGTGATGCCCTGCTTTTTGAGACAATAGGCGGCCCATGAGTATTCTTCTTCCTCAAGGATGGCGGCGATCACGTCGCCCACCTCGACCCCTACGGCCTCATCACGCCCCGCGCTTTTAACGTGGGCGAGGGCGCTGTCCAGCACGCGCTGCACCGCAAGCGTCTGATAGACGTCCTTGGTGGGCTCGTCGAGGCTTTCCATGTATGTCTTGAAAAAATGATCGAGGGCCTGCCGCAGTACGGCGGCGCTCCCTCCACAGCGTTCTATGAGTTTCTTTCCCGAAGGTTCCGAGGCGATACCGTAAAGGATGTGCTCCAGCGTCAGGTATTCGTGCCGACGCTGCTTGAGCTCCTCCACGGCAAGGCCCAGAGCCTTCTGCAAGTTCTTCCCTATCATGCGCCAACCTCCTCAAGCGTGCAACGCAGGGGGTAGCCTGCCTCTCTCGCGAGAAAATGTGTTTTATCGACTTTCGTTTCAGCGATTTCGTAAGGATAGACGCCGGCAATGCCCTTTCCGCGCTTATGCACGGCCAGCATGATGTTCGTGGCCTGATCCGCCGTCTTATGAAAGACCGTCATCAGGATGTTTACTACGAACTCCATGGTCGTGTAATCGTCATTATGGAGGAGAACCTGATACATTTTGGGCTCTTCAAGTTTCACATCCAGCGTGACGTCCGGCTGGCCGTCCGGGGAGGCGGGAAAAGCGGGGCTTTGACTCATGGCACAATCGTCCTTTTGAATAAAGAATAATTCCTGATAGCGCGTTCGCAAGGGCAAAGCAAGCCTTCGGTGCGGCTTTTCCGGCCTGCCGGGAAGCTCTTTTTGCCGCTCCTGAGAAGCTGCCGGGGCGCTTCCCCTATCCCCCACCATAACGCCGCCCCGGTGGAACGGGATAACCGCCAGCATGGGAAACCAGCCTGCGAGCAGACCCCCGCCACAACGAGAGGGGGTTCGTGGGGCGTTTCGGCAATGGCGTAGCCTTTCATTCCCCGTAGACGTGCAAGGACGGAAAAGCCCTTCCCCCACGGGTGGATTCAATCCTTCCCGGCCCCGGCCTCTGTTTCGGGGAACCGTTCCCTACAGCGCCGGTTCAATCCTTGCGGCGGAAAAGGCGGTCCTGCAATTCGACCACGGTCGCCACGCCGCCCTCGCCCTGCGCCGGGAAAAGGATGGGCTTGTAGCCCAGCCGCCGGGCCTGCGAAAGGCGGATGTCATGCGCGGCCACCGGGCGGATTTGCCCGTTGAGGTCCACCTCGCCCCAGAGTACGGCCCGCTCGGGAAGGGGCACATCGTAGAACGAGGACAGCATGGCGGCCACAAGCGCAAGGTCCATGCCCGGCTCGTGAAGCTTCATGCCGCCGCCGACCTTCGCGTAGATGTCCACCTGCCCGAAGTTCAGCCGCAAACGCTTCTCCAGTACTGCCAAGATAAGATGCAATCGGTTGACGTCAAACCCCAGCCCGGTGCGGCGGGGGATAGAAAGATAGCTGCGCGTGACCAGCGCCTGCACCTCGACGGCCAGCGGCCTCTGGCCGTCAACGGCCATGACCACGGCGGTCCCGCTGAGGCTCGCGTCGCGGGCACCCAAAAAATACGTGGCCGGGTCTTCTACCACCTCCAGCCCCTGCCGGACCATCTGAAAAACGAGCAGCTCCTGATTGGGCCCGAAACGGTTCTTGAGGACGCGCAGGAGGCGGAACATCTGGCGGCGGTCGCCTTCCAGCGAAATGACCGTGTCGACCATGTGCTCAAGCAGACGCGGCCCGGCGAGCGCCCCGTCCTTGGTGACGTGACCCACCAGTACCGCCGTGGTCACGCCGCGCTTGCAGGCGTCCACAATCTCCGTGGCTACGGCCCGGACCTGACTGACGTTGCCGGGCAGACCGTCCGCGCTTTCCGAGGTGAGCGTCTGTACGGAGTCGACAATGAGCAAATCCGGCGCGGCGTCCCCTTCCAGCAAGGGGAGCACGTCCTCGACCCGAGATGTGGAGACGGCCAAAAGATTGTCGTGCAACACGCCCAGACGGTTGGCGCGATCCTTGATCTGCGGCAACGATTCCTCGCCGCTCACGTAGAGCGCAACCCTGCCCGACGCGGCCACCGCGCCCGCCATCTGGAGGAGCAGCGTGGATTTGCCGATTCCCGGCTCGCCGCCCATGAGAAGGGCGCTGCCCGGCACCAGCCCCCGCCCGAGCACGCGGTCGAGCGCGTCAAGCCCGGTCCCGAACGGCTCATGCCCGTGTTCCTCCACGTGGGCCAAGGGGATGGCCTTCACCGGCCCGAGGCTTCCCACTGGGCGCTTACGGCTTCCCTCCGCCGGGGCCGCCACCAGTTCAAGAGTATTCCACGCCTTGCAGGAAAGGCACTGCCCCCGCCACAAGGAAGACTTGGCCCCGCACTCCGTGCACACGTAGGTCTCGCGTATCTTGCTCATGCCCGTCCTTTTAAAAACGACGTCGAAAGAGGAGGAAATCAACAGCTACCCTGATAAAGAAGGTACGGCAAAGCCGCCCTCCTTCCAAGGCTTTTCGAATAAAGGCTTGAACCCATCCCTGCGGCGGACATCCGGCCCGGGAAACAGCCCCTCTCTCCCGCGCCCTTCCCCACTTTCCGTCTTCTCACGCCTTTTCACATCCTCGCCCAAGCCTGCGGCGGAACGATCTTCCGTGGCGCGGCCTCCCCATCAGTCGAACGTCTTTGGGAGATGAGGGGTGGGGCGTGGGGAGGGGAGAAGACCCCTTTCTCCAGAAAGG
>OFHP01000230.1_pt1 | contig 40238 bp, 56 predicted proteins | sample 1521651 | NCBI WGS metagenome assembly OFHP01 (sample SAMEA3504105, study PRJEB24116) | mouse gut metagenome | biome: mouse gut; feature: mouse-associated habitat; material: faeces | place: Denmark | collected 2011 | reverse complement strand
CCTCCCCGCCGCACTCGGTCTGGTGCAGGTTCGTCGAGAGGCGCGTCATGGTCATCGGGGTGACGAGCACATAGCTTTTCGTCTTCGGCTTGCTCACACGGTTGACGTAGCCGCGCACCACGACGGCGGAATCGCCGAGGTAGCGCTTGCAGAAGTCCCCGAGGGCCTGCACGAGGATACCGTCACTCATCGTCTTCTCCCTTGGGCGGTTCCGTGTCCCCGCTTTCCGGCGGCGCTGTTTCCCGGAGCTTCACGCACCGGATTTTCGTCCAGCCCGCCGTGGGGTTCCAGCGTTCCAAAACTTGATCTACCTGCCACTCGGCACCGTCCCAGTAGAGGAGATCGCCGCCCTGCTCTGCCGGGCGATCAAGGGCCGACCAGTCCCCGGAAAGATAAAAGTCGTGCCAGATCGTGTTCTGGCACTGCTGCACGAAGAATTGCAGCGTCTTGTCGGCCACAGGCTGCGGCTGGGCCATGACTTCAACGGCGGGAGCCCATGCCGGGACCTGCTCATACTGCGCGTTCACCGTGAAGCCTGCGGAGACGAGGATCACGACTGGCTGAAAAGGGTTCACGATACCGATGAGCGGACGGACCAGTTCATGAAGGTTCATCACTTGACTACCTCATAGCTGATGGACTTGAGCAGGCTCCCGGAATCAATGAGCGTCCCCTTTCCCGCGCCCTTGGCGTTCTTGCGGCGCTTGGTGGATTCGGCGTTGTCCGGGGGCATATTGCTCTTAATCGTGGCCTGAATGTCGTCAGCCATGCGGCGTCCTACAAGCCACATCGCCTCTTTCGGCGCCCGTCCGGCTTCCAGTGCTTCCGCGAGGTTATTGCACCATGCGTCTGCCTTGGCATCGAGTGTGGAGCGCAGAAAGGGCCGGGAGGGGATGGTGACGGTGTGGGCTTTGACCGTCGCATCCTGCGCAAAATCGCTTTTGCCCTTCTTCACGAAGCGATTTCCGACGCCGCCGTCCCGTTTCCGCTTGAAGTACAAGGTTTGCGTCCGCTCAGGGATTTCGATGGTGGCGCCGTATTCGTTGTAGGCCGCATATTCTGCGACGGGGGTACCGCCTTCGGCCCGTTTCGCGTTCTCAAGGACCCCGGCCTTCACTATGATATCGGGAGTAATGTACCGCTTGAGCAGCTTTTCGAGTTCTCCGGGCATCGTTACCCCCACGGGTGCCAATACCGGGCGGCATAGTAGCGCCCGCCCACGGCATAGGGCTGGATGGCCTGCCAAAACGTCTGGCCGCATGGCGTCTGCGCGTAAAAGGCTTTCCCCGCATTCTGGGGCACGGAGAAGCTGATGCTGACGGTTCCCTCCGTCGCCGAGGCCACGGGCCCGGCCTGTCCCATCGGCCACAAGGCCAGCGTCGCCAGATGGCAGACAAGGAGGTACAGCAGCGTCTTGCGGATCATGATGCCGTGGGCCGGATCATAGGGAACCGGGGAGGAGTCCGTGTTGTCCAGGAGCAGGCAGGCGACATCAAACGCCTGAAGGAGCTGGGCGTCGGTCAAGAGAGGCTGCCCCGTCTTCGGATCGACGAAGCGGGGATAGGCCTCACGGAACGCCTGCGGGTCAAAGACGACCACGGCCATGGACTAGAAACCCGCCTTGCTCTCAAGCGGTTCGGTCTGAGCCTTGGGATCGTTCTCCACGTCCACGGGTTCCAGCCCGTTGCGCAGTTCCGCCCTTTCGTCGGCCTCGTCCACCGCGTCGGCCTTGCGCGCCTGCGCGAAGATGAGGCCGGACTTGAAGATTTCCATGTGCGGGCCATAAGTCTTTTCGATGTACGCCCAATCGTCGGCATTCACCCGCGTCAGCCCGAACGCGCCCACGGGCAGCACACCCTTTTCCTTGCCGCGCAGGCTGGCGGCGTTGCCTTCGATGAGCACCTTTCGACCATCGGGCATCTTGAAGCTGATCCCGGTCGTGCGGTTCAGGGCGATCATCACGGTATCCGCCTTGGTCGCCTGAGACGCCGCTTCCGGGGCGGTATTCTTTTTGGGTCTGGCCATATCTTTCCCTCCGTTGTTTTGGTCATCATGACGAAAGAGCCGGGAAGAAATCACCGTGAACAAGGTTCGAGGCTATGCCGCACGACGGAGGCGGTACTTGCCCAGCATGTTCAGGTCGTTTCTCAGAGCCAGCCGGAAGGCTTCGATCACGTCCACGTGATAGGCCTTCACGCTCCCGAAACAGCTGTCCTCGATTTCCCGGATGTTGTATCCCATGCGCCGGGACATGTCGGAAAGCTTGCGGCCTGCTACGGAATACGCGGCGGGCGTATCCGCGAAGAGATCGAGGAACCACGGGATGCCCTTCACGGACTTGTAGTCCCTGCCCCGGCCGAGTTCGTTCTCAAGGGCCGCAGCCTTGCGGACGGCTGCGGAGGCGGTCGCCATCGCGGTGGCCTCGCGGCGGGAACCGATTTCGGCCTTGGTGCGGATCGCTTCGTCGCGCTCGGCTTCGATGCGCCTGATGGTGTCCTGCGCGACCAGCACGGCGCGGGCGAGGATGGCTTCGGGGGTATCGTCGGGCTTGGCCATCACGTAGCCGCCGGACCTGCGGATGGAGGGGAGGATGTCATGCGTCACCCATCGCTTGAACGCCTTGGCTTCGGGCTTGCGGGAACGCAGAATGAGGGAATACAGGCCGGGTTCGGAAACGATGGACATTTCCTGTTTTCCACCGGGGGTGTCGATAATACCGACACCCTTTTCATCGTCGTCAAGAGAGGCGACGGCATCACGACTATTGCCAATCTCCAAACACACGCACACGTCCTTTCCCACGAACCAAGGATCGCCCTGCTCACTTCTGACGACGCGAAGGGAACCAAACTTTTCATGCTCGAAAAGAGCCAAGGGAGAATTTTCCATCGTTGCACCTCAATAGTGTTTTGGAGATGATGCAGTAGGGGAAGAGGTGAGCACACCATGAACAAGGTTCGCGCAGGCAAAAGAAAAGCCCCTGATCGGGGCGGCGCAACGGTCTTCCTTCACATCATCGGAGGTGGATTTTTGAGGTGGCCTATGCCATGATAGCTTCATCTATAGTAAGGGGGAGGATGTATGGCTGCCTACATCAAATTTCTGGCTGGAGACTACGGAAAAGAAGAATATATTTATACCAAAAATAAAAATGAGTTACGTTGCTCTTCAAAAATGTTTGGAGCAAAAGAACTTTTTCTTTCCAGTATTGCCTCTTGCGAAGTAGCCAATGAAGAATCGGTCAAAAAACTCGGTGGAACATTGGGAAGCGCCCTTGTCGGCGGCGTCTTGCTTGGAGGCATTGGAGCGGTTGCGGGCGCTGTAGCTGGAGGCAAAACAACTGAGTCCACGGTCATTATTGAATTCAAAAATGGAAGCAAGGCACTGGCAAAGGTAAACAGCCCCATGATGGAGGCTATCCGCGCCCACCTTTTTGACGACCAATTGGCCCAAGAGCGCGGTGAACCAAGCCCGTTTGTGCAGCAAAGCGAACCTAAAAAACCGTGGTGGGTTAAGCTGTTTTATATTTTTGTTATCATTGCCGCAATTAATATCCTAATAGCTTTGTTTAGAGGGCATCCCGACTCCAAACAAGACACCCCACAAAGTACAACTCAGCCTGCCTCATCAAAAGTGAATCAGTAGCCGAACACTCAACTTGGATACCGTCTTCAAAAAAGGGAGAGAATAATGGATTTCTCGGAAAGAATTGCGGAATTGTCGAAAAAGGTAAAGAATCTCAGTGATGCTCTCAAGACCGAAGAAGCCACGAAAAACGCCTTGGTGATGCCCTTCATCGCGGCTCTGGGTTACGATGTTTTCAATCCTGCGGAAGTCGTACCCGAATTTTCCGCCCCCATCGGCGAATATAAAGACGCCCGCGTGGACTACGCGATTCTTGTGGACGGCAAGCCTATCCTTCTTCTGGAATGCAAGGCTTTGGGCACGTCTCTTGACATGAAGCACTGCAACCAGCTTCAGCTTTACTTCCACGGGACGGAGGCCCCCATTGCCATCCTGACGGACGGCAACCGCTACCGCTTCTATTCCGACCTTGAAGCGGCAAACAAAATGGACAGCAAACCCTATATGGAATTCGCCCTTGACGACATGGACGAAATGCTGCTTCCGGAACTGCGCAAACTGGCAAAAGGCAAGTTTAATCGGGACGCCTGCATGAGTGCTGCAAACGAACTCAAGTATAACCGCGAGTTCAAGCGCATCATGGGTGAACAGATGGAAACGCCCCACGAAGATTTTGCACGGTTTTTTATCGGCCAGACGTATGATGGCCGCATCACGCAAAACGTTCTGGATCGCTTCACCCCGATTCTTACAGCCGCACTCGACCAGTTCATCAACGACCGCATCAATGACCGTTTGAAGAACGCCATGACGCAGCAGAAACCGGAAATTGTAGAGGTGGTGCAGGAAGAAGCTGAACAAACAGAGGGGAAGGACTCGCGTATCGTCACCACGGAAGAGGAAAAGGAAGCGTATTACCTTGTCAAATCACTTCTGGTGGGCACCGTTGATCCTGGCCGCGTAGCCATGCGGGACAGCATCAGCTACTGCTCCATCCTTCTCGACGACAACAGGCTCAAGCCTCTGTGCCGCCTGTATTTCAACGGGAAACAGTGGAGGGTCGGACTGTTTGATGGGGACAATAAAGACGCAAAGGAAGACATCGAAAAACTGGAAGATATTATCCCCTTTGCGGATCGAATCCGGGCTACGGCCTTGAAATACGATAACAAGTAAAACGTTCCAACATGGCGTTGCCCGCCAAGGATGAAGGACATCTGGATGCGGGCAACGCCCCTGCTTTTCCCTTTACAATTTCTGCGTTTTGTGCTGTCCTCTTTTCACGGTGCGTCGAAAACACCTACAGGCGGCAACGCCACCCGACAGCAGGCGCTTTTTTATGCCCTTTTCCCAAAGTCAAGATTTTTCTTGGCTGTCTTTTGGGCTATGATTGCATCCAATGTTTGCCGGGTGTCCCCGATATGTCCAAGCCGCAAGGCCAAAGGCGGGGAGCGGTTCCTGTAGCCGTTTCGACCATCCGGCATTTTTCGTTGGGAAGAATGCCTTCTGTGAACGTCGAAAATTTACAGGAGCTTCTATGTCAATTTCTCTTTGCTTCAACGATTTCACTTTCTCCCCCATCACTCGCGGCAATCAGCCTTGGATTCGCGCTACAGAACTCGCCCGAGCTCTCGGGTATGGACGCGAAAATCAAGTTTCGCGTCTTTACCGAAACAACGCCGATGAATTCACGCCAGATATGACGCAAGTAGTTGAAATTACCGCACAGCCCCACAACGGGGCTGAGGGGCGCGCCCGCATCTTCTCCCTCCGCGGTTGCCACCTCCTCGCCATGTTCGCCCGGACTCCGGTAGCAAAGGCATTCCGCAAGTGGGTTCTCGACGTCATCGAGCAGTACGGCGACAGGGTGCCCGTTGAAAGCCCTGTGACGGTCGGTGACACCACGATGACAGCAGACCGTCCTTCCCGCCGTACCGACCCGGAGCGCAAGCAGCTTACCGCCATCATCAACACATGGGTGGGCATGGCCCCCATTCATTACGCCTCGGCCCGCGCGCAGGTGAACGCGCATTTCGGGGTGGCCTCTGTCGATTCCCTCACCATCGGGCAGGTCAGGGAAGCCATCCGGTGGGTGCAGGATAAGATTGATGTGCTGACCTGCGCCCACATCCCACAGCCCGGACGCCCCCCGCTGTATCGCAACGGCTGCTTCTACCCGCCGCATGTGAACAGGGCGCACGTTCCCGGCCCGGAAGAAACCGCGCTCATGGCACTCTGGAAGGATTGGCCCCGGCGCGAAAAGGCCCTTTCCGACGCCTTCGCCGCCCTGCTGAACGAGATTCGCAGGCATCAGGGGGATTCCTTCTCCTACCTTGTTTCCGACATGGGGCGGGACGCCGATACCCTGTTCAGCACGGCTTGCCTGATGGACGGGCTGTACTGTGCCCATGCCTCGGCGATGGACAATTTCAGGCGGGCTCTGGAAATGGCGCGCCTGCACCTGCGGTTGGCGGCGAATGTGGCCGTCATACAGGGCCGGTAGACTATCACCGACGCGTTGACCAACTCATGACCGCGTCGACCTACACAGCCCGACAAGGCCTCGAATTCATGCTTGGCGACATGCGCCTTGCCATCTGTGCTACGAGAACCGCAAACAGGATGATGTTAGGCGAAAACGGCGGAGGGTACTGTTCAGTAGATAACCGAATAACAAAAAATCTTTCGTTTTCCTTGACTCTCTACCACGGCATTGAGAACAGGGCGAAGGTATCAGCCGGAGAAAATACAGAGAAGTTCACGCTTGAAAGGCTTCTTTTCGATCAGGTCAAGCAGTGGCTTGATGAAGCTTTGATCTACCCCTCCGATACCCTTCCAGACTACCGGAATCCGGGCGTGTACCTGCTTGGGGTTCTCAGGCAGTTCAATACCCGATGATGAGGTCACCAGTTGCATTCGACAAAAAGTGTTGTTACTTTTGCTCAAGAGGTGATTGAAATGACGCAAGCTCCTATCCTTGATACCTTCCTTGAAACAGAGGAATTCATCACGGCTGAGGAATATTTGAAGCGTCGCGAACGTGGAGAGATCAACCCCGCGAATGTCCGTATTGCCCCGGCAAACCTAGAAACGGGCAGTTTCGGAGGCTTCATTGTCAAGCTGGACAAGCCAAGATATAGAACAAAGCTCGCCCCCATCACAAAGAGATTCTCCTATGGATTCTAATTTACCTACACAAGCACAGGAAGTGCAGGTTGAACTTCAAAAAGATCAACATCAATTTGAGATAGCAAAAATTACGATCAGTGCTAACCTTGAGAATCAAAAAGGATGGCGGGATCATTTTCAAAAATCAAGACGTGATTACATGATTTTTGGGGCTCTTGTGATTTTTCTTGTCCTTACCTTTTGCTGTATAGCAATGTTTACTGGCAAAGATGAGATCGCCCTTGAAATCATAAAAAGCGCTGTGTTCCTTGGTGCTGGTGGTAGCGCAGGCTACGCCTACGGATTTAGGAAAGGACAACTTTCCGTTCCGATGCCCAACCAACAAGAAAACAATACTATGTAGACTCAGAAGGCCGGGGGCGTCCCGGCCTTTCTCTTTTCCCTTGCCCCCGACGCCATGAATGGCTATTGAAAAAGAAGGGCGGCGGGTGCCACCAACACCCGCCGCCTAGTGAAATACCTCTCGGAGACTCACTTATCTCAAGTTTGCGCCCCGCGAAGAGCTTCACCTCTTACCGGGGTAACTCTATTTAGAGGTTCAACAAGTAACCTACCAAATCGGCAAGAATGTTTGCCAGAAATGCAATACAAAACTCTCGGGAAAAAGCTCGCATGAGATAACCTCCTTTTGGGAGGTACCGTCCCCATCGCTCTGCCACGACCGGTACCTTCTTCTTGCTTTAGATAGAGGCTTATCTCCCCATAAAGTCAAAAAACGAAACATCCCCACAATTATTAAATACTTTGGCTTCTTTTCGCGGATATAACTATTCACGGGCAGTTTGACAGGTTGTTATCCGCCGTGTAGGCGGTTTAGAGGATAGACATACCCGTCATGGCTGCGCCAATGGCATTATCCGCCGTGTAGGCGGTTTAGAGGTGTCGAAGAGCAGCTTATGCATGTTTCCAAGAGTTATCCGCCGGGTAGGCGGTTTAGAAAAAGTCGTGAGTTTTCGCACCACGCATCAAAAAAGCCCCAACCGCCTGCTTAACGGTTGGGGCTTTCGCATGTAGGGAAGGCAGCGCTTTACATACCAGTCATCTGCGCGAAGGCAAAGGGCATGAGCACGATGCCGCCGTAGGTGGTGCCGACGAACTTCTGGCGGAAGCTGGACAGGTCGGGCACGACGCGGCCAGCACGCATCTTTTCACCGAAGGCGAGCGTGCCGGAGCGCTGACCGTTCACTTCGGGGGCGATGAATAGCATGGTTTCCCCGGCGGTCATGCTGTGCAGCTCGGGTACGGTCACGATATCAATGCGGGTGAAATAACGCTTCAGCATGTCCAGCACGGACACGTTGAAATCTGTAGCCGCGCCGAGGCGAACGGCCAGTTCGGGGGAGAGGCAGAGCTTGAGGGGCGTGTCCTTGTCGATGAGGCCGCTGGACTGCTCGGAAAGCTGCGCGAACAGGGCGAGGACATCATTGTATATCTGCACCGTGGTCTTGTCGGCCCATTTCGTGGAGCCGCCCTCTCCCGTGGCCCCGGCGGTAATGGCCGCAGGGAGGTTCGGGTCGTTGAGGATGCCGTAGATTTCCCTCCCGGCGACGCCGAGCAGGTAGAAACGATTCTGGTCGATGTCGATGACGTTGGCCGCCGCGCGCTGTTTGGAGGCCGCGAGGTTGACCTTGGCCGTGCTCGACATGTCCACTTCAAAGTCGCCGTAGGTGATGGAGGTCTGGAAGACGTACTGCACGCGGGTCTGCCATTCGGAGTTCACGCCCGAAGTCGTGCCGTTGGCATAGTCGCTGTACGGTTCGGTTCTGCCCGTCATTTCATCGACACGCCACTTCATGTATGGGGTCGTCCAGTCGCCCTTCTTCTCTTCTCCGAAGATTTCGCGGGCGCGGCGGGGCGCGGTCAGGATTTCGATGACCATCGGGTCGATATACGCCAGAAGCTCGGCAGGGACGGTCGTGTTCGGCGTGGTGATGAGGGCGGCGTCCTGCGCGATGCGGGCGCGGTTCTCCGGGGTTATCCACATCCGGGCACCCTGGAAGATAAAGCCGTAGCGCTTGGCCTGTTCAAAAGTCGGATTCATGATTCCTCCTACGCTCCGGCGGCCGCAGTCACGGGGCCCCAATTGCTGATGATGATCGGTTCCCCGATTTCGCCGGGGGTTTTGACGACCCAACCCGTATCGAGGTGCGTGGCGTCGGGAGTGCCGGTGCTGATGGAACCGTCGGCGGTGGAGGCAAGGACGGCCTGCCCCACCGTGGCCTTGGTCGTGGAGACGGCCCAGTAGTCGCCCTTCACGGCGACGGTGAGGTTCGAGCCTGCCGGGACGGTCAGGGTGCCGTCAGAGAAAAGTTCGTAGTTCACATAGTTGATGACGCGCTCAACGAAGCCGAGTACGGCGATGGCGTCGCCCGCCACGTTGGTGGCCCGCGTATTGTCGATCACGCCGGACTCGACCACGGGGAAGACGAAGCGCCCCACAGGGAGGGCCACGGCCGCCAGCGGATTGAGCGGGGTGTAGATGCTCTGATCGGGCGTCGCTTTATCGCCCGCCACGCCCGGAGCGACGGAGAGATTGACTTTGGACTGCAAAGGCATGGTGTGCCTCCTATTCTGCAATGGTGATGTTGGAAAGCCCGGCGAAGCTGCCGGACATGCGCCCGACGGGGGCCGCGTCACGGGCAAGGGAAGGAACCGCCTTCTGCTTGCGAAGGATGTCGATCATGCCGCGCCATGCCTGCCGGGGATACTTGCGGGGATTTTCCCCAAGCTGTTCCAGCGCGTAGCCGTAGACATCGGACGCGGAGTCGAAGGACAACGGGTCAAGCTCGCCCACCAGCCCGCGCACGTCGCGCACGGCTCCGGCGAGCGTCCGCATATGCTCCTGCGCTTCGGCAATGGCGGATGCCTTGATGCGGGCGGCGTCCATCGCGGTGAGGGGCCGGGGCCCCCGGCGTCGCAAAGCCCTGTCCTGAGCGGTTCCCTTGTCTTCAAGGTCGGCGTCGCCCGTGGCGGGAGAATAGGCGAGGTCTTGCAGGGAGTCCGCAAGCTTTTTCTGCTGTTCCGGCGTCAGGCCGGGGACGGAAGCGAGGACGCGCTTGATGGCCGCATCCTTGTCCTCGTCCTTGCCAAGCGCACGGCGTTCGCCCTCGGATTCGTGTTCCCGGTCAAGCTTGCGCCGTTCCTCGGGATTGCGGATCAGCTCCTCACCGTACTTGACGCCCTCGGCAAAGGCTTTGCTCTCCTGCGGGTTCTCGGCGTCGAGACCGCAGGCATCCATAGCCTTTTTCATGCCTTCTGATTCATGCTCGCGGTCGAGCTTCCTGCGTTCGTCCGGATTACGCTCCAGTTCCTCGCCGTACTTCACGCCTTCGGCAAAGGCGCGGGATTCGGCGGGGTCTTCCGCATCAAGCCCGCAGGCATCCATAGCTTTCTTGCTTTCTTCGTCCATCGCTTCCTTCTTCTCCGGTTTCTCGTCGCCCGTGGCCTTGGAGTAGGCCAGATCAGAGAGGGAGTCCGTCAGTTTCTTGACGTCCTCAGGATCGAGCTTGGCGGACAGCTCACCGACGAGCTTGCGGATTTCCTCGGCCTTGTCCTCATCCTCGGTGATGTCCACGATTTCGCCCGTGGTGGGGTCCACCTTGTGCAGATCGATGATGGCCTGCGCGAGCTCCACTTCCTGCTTTTCGACGTCCGGGTTGTCGTCCTGTGCGCCCCGGAACCATTTCTTGAACGTGCCCATAAGCGTTCCTTTTTTCGTTGATGTTGGAAGAGAATCCGCAACCACCACGTCCGGCCCGGCCCGCCCTTCTTCGACCAGCGCGACGTGGTTGCCTCGGATGTTCCTCATGATGAAATCGTAGGGGGTACCTTCGTAGCTGCCCCGCGTGAAATCCGGGTCGTAGCGGTAGGCGCACGAGAGTTCCCGGAAGGAACCGTCTTCGATGGCGTCGATGGCGGCCCGGTCCCATACGGTGAGAGGGGCATCAACGTAGGGCGGATTCCAGACCGCGCCCGTGCCTACCGCGCCCACGCGGGTAAGCTTTTCCGGCTCGTCCGCGCTGTCGATGTGGTGCTCAATGTGCAGCGGTAGCCCGGCCCATGTTTCAAGTGACGCTTGAAGTTCTTGCGGGTCACGCAGTCCGTAGTAGACGGCCTCGGGGTCAAGCCCGGCTTCCTGCCAGCCGGGGATTTCCCGCCCGTAGTATGGGTTTACCGTCGCTTTCGTGATGTGTGACGACCTGACGTGCAGGAAGCCATTTTCGTCGGTTTCCCGCCGGGAGGGGGCCGCATCGAAGGCGACGCTTTTACTTTGATACATACGTTAGTCTCCAAATTCAGGGATGACGGCTCGATAGGTACATTGGCACCCCGGAAGCTCACCGCAAAGTACTTTGCGCTTCACGTCCGAGTCGTAGAGCCCTTCCGCGATGACAAACTTTTTTCCATTCATAAGCTGGTGGGTATGGCGGCTGGTTTTCTTTCCCGGAACATGTACCCAGATGCCTTCGGTGATGCCGAGTTCCTTGTCCTGCACCCGCTTAAGAGCCTCAGTCGCCTTGTTGGACTGGTCACGGGCGATGAATTCGGCTCGGCGCCGGGTGATCTCGTACCGCTTGTGCAGTTCGTCGGCGAGAAACTCCACGTCCCTACCTGTGCTGGCGGAACGCTGCACGAGCCCGGTCACTTCCATGAAATAGTGCTGCGGGATGGACTTGATGAGGTTGACGTTTTCCTCGAAGAGCGCCCGCGCCACGTCGTTCATGGCTCTGCTTCCTTCCATCCTCACCGTAAAGCCCGCATCCTTGAGGGCCTGCTTCATGCTGGCTTCCGTGCGCCGCCGCGTACTGCCCACGAAGTCCCGCGCCAAACTCTCCGCGCTGTCCCTCCACCGTTTCATCCAGTACCGGAACAGGCGCTTAAGGCGATCTTGCAGGTCGCTTGCAGGGGATGCATCCTGCGCTATCCGAGCTTCCTGCTGTCGGTACTCGGCGCGAATCCACCAGACGACGGAACGCTGCATTTCGTCGAGGAAGGACACCAGACGTTTCCGGTACTTCGCCCGGATGCCCGCGTTGGGCTTGATGGCGCGGATGACCTTAGCCATGCATGGGCTCCTCGTGGGCGAAGCGGATGTTTACAACCTCGAAGAAAGGAACTATATTTTTCTCAAAAGCAGCATCGCTGCTATGAGTCGGTGTTTTTCTAGCGCCCCGGTTCTGCCCGGGGGTCGCGGGGGAAAATGCCGACTCTTTTTGTCTACGGTATTCGTATTCCCGCGTTCCTTCTCGCGTCAGGCTGTAAACCTGATACTGCGGCTGCTTCTGTGGTCGTTCCGCGACATCGACTACGGCCTCAAAAGTTCCTTGCTCTGTCTGGATGGGCTTGGCGTATGAGTGGAATTTTCTTACGTCTGGATGATTATGCACCGGAGTGTCTACGCCGTACCTTCCGTTGGCGACGATATCCGGCAAGTGCGGAACCAATGCAGCCTTAAGTGGATCATCCCTCATCCCCTTCTTGATCTCGCCCCATCCACCGCCGGTAAAGCACGCCTCTATCGGCCCCCCGTCCGTTTGCACCGTGACGTGCCGCCCCTGCAATTTCTCGCGGAAGTAGGCGTGCGCGGCCTTCTTGTGGTCGCCGCCGTGCTCTTTGAGCAGCGACTCATACCGGGCCGTGTCCGGCCTGATGGACTCCACTGGGCGGGATTCCCGGTTGACCACGGGCTGCCCTACATTCCCTTTCTTGATTTCAGCCGTCTCCGTGTTGATCTGGATGTGCTTCCCGTTTTTGGCGGTGCGCCAGACATCCTCGTCCTGCGCGGCATCGTAAACGGCTCCGGCCTTGTCCACGTCGTCGATGTCGGGTATCAGGCCCCCTTTCCCGACTTCGGGCAGGTTGTCGGGCATGCCATTGCCCTGCGGGACGTCCTCAGGGTCGATGTCCGAGAAGCCGCTGTCCGGGTCGCTGGCAAGTGATTGCCGGGCTTCTTCCTGAGAGATGATGTCCCGATCCATGTAGACGGCGATGGTGTCGGCCTTGGTCTTCTGGAGCATGGCAAGGGCCGCCCTGTCCTCTTCGCCGAGCGGCGCGAAGTCGAAGGTCACGGACGGATCGATCTCCCCGCGCAGGTGAAGCTGAAGACAATCAAGCGCCTTCTTGATGCCGTCGCGGAGCACCTTCTCCTGCTGGCTCCTCACGTGGTCGTAATAGTTGCGGATGTCCGATTCGCCCGTGGCGTTGAAACCTGAGGGGCTGATGCCGAGCAGCTTGACCGCCGGGGTACGGTTCAAGGCGGCGAGGATTTCAAGGGACTGGCGCACGATGTCGGTCACGCCGGAAAGCGGCGTTTCCAGCTTCACCACCTCTTCCGTCTCTTTGTCCACGGCAAGTACGCCGTCATTCGTCATGGACTGGATCATGTACCGGATGCGGGCATCAAGCTGCGCCGTGCCCCCGGCTGAGAACAAAATATCGTCCATCTTCGTCTTGAAGACGGTCAGCGAAAATTTGGTCAGCAACCGGGCCTCCGCCGCGCGGCACTCCTGAAAGTGCAGCACGTAATCCCAGAGGATTTGCGCCTGTGGAATCCCCAGAAAGTTGTAGGCGGGCCGCAGCAGCACGGGACACTCGTTGGCCACCAGCCGGATGAGACGGGAAGCATGCACACGCTGTCCGAGCACCCACCACCAGTGGGGACGGAAATAGTCTGGTTCCAGCGGCGAAAGACTGTTGTAGTCCCCGGGGAAGACATTCACCGGGTCGATGACGACGAAACGCAACGGGGCCCCGGGTTGCAGTTCGGCCGAGTACGGGCCGATGTTCAGAGGGCGTTCCAGCTCCTGGCCAATGGCCCCCGTGTCGATGAAAAGGAAGGCCCCGCCCTCATAGCCCACAAGTTCCGTCGCTTCATGGAAAAGACGTTGGAGCCCGAACGTCTTGCACGTTTGCGCGAGGTCGGTGAGCAATGAGTCATCGCCGCCCTCCCCTTCACGCTTGAAGTCAATCCACGCGCGGGTCATGTCGTCCGATACCGTCTCGACGCAAGCGCGGATCAAGCCGTTCTGAGCGAGGTTCTGGAGGACGCCATAGCCCATGAACTGCGGGGCGATGCCTACGCCAAGTTCAAGCGAATGCTGGAGCAGGGAATAGACGCCGGAATCCGCAAGCTGTGCGTCCATTGCAAGCTGCGCCTCTTCGGGCGCGCCGAGCGTCTTCGCCGGGCCGTACATCCGGCTGATGTCGTCGGGCGTAAGGGGCAACGGCTGAGCAAGGCCGTCACGCACACCTGGGGAGAGGGACAGACGGCGCGGCGGTCGCACTTGCGGAGGTATGGAGGTGGCCTGTCGGAAAGTGCGCTTCTTGCTCATGGGGCCATAATGCTACGGCGCCGAAAGGAAATACACCGTGAACAAGGTTCAACCGGATTGGAGGCCGATCTGTAGAATTTTGCATTGTCTTATATAGATTGATACATATACCATGCGGCCATCTTTTGGAGGTATCCGCATGGACAAAGGTCTTTCAGCCGTCATACTGACGGCGTTGGTCATGGCAGTCGCGGCGGTCGGAGCGCAGGCCGCGGGCAACGTATGGAACGACTCGTTCAGCAAGGCCAAGAAAACGCTGGAGCGGCAGGTTTGTCATGATCACCGGGTCACGCTCTACTGCGGGGCCGCGTTTGATGAAAAGAAGAACGTCGCCCTGCCGGAAGGCTTCATGGCCCCGAAACACGAGAAACGGGCGGGAAAGGTCGAGTGGGAGCATGTGGTCCCGGCTGAAAACTTCGGGCAGGCTTTCCCGGAGTGGCGCGAGGGGGACGCACAGTGCGTGGACACGAAGGGGAAGGCGTTCAAGGGCCGCAAGTGTGCGGAAAAGGTGAACCGGGAATACCGTCTCATGCAGAGCGATATGTACAACCTTTATCCGGCCATCGGCGCTGTCAACGCCCTGCGCCAGAACTACAACTTCCAGATGCTGCCCGGCGAGGAGCCGGATTTCGGAAGCTGCGAAATGAAGATCGCCGACCGCAGGGCCGAGCCTCCCGTCCGGGCGCGGGGGCAGATCGCCCGGACCTACAAATATATGGCCGATGCCTACGCCCCGCGCTACCGCATGAGCCGCCAGCAGGCGCAACTCATGGACGCATGGGACAGGATGTATCCGGTGGATGCGTGGGAGTGCACGCGGGCCAAGCGCATCGAGAAGCTGCAGGGCAACGAAAACCCATTCGTGAAGGGGCCGTGCCGGAATGCCGGAATGTGGTAAACAGATTGCGTGAAACCGCCTATGCACTCAATAGCCCGGCATGAATAGAGCGTACTTCCGGCTTTTCCACATGCCAAGGGCTCACATATGCCGTGGTTGACTCCATCCTACGGCGCAGAGGTTCATCTATCCCCCAAGAGGAGAAATCCCCCGCGGATGAAGCAATACCACATCACAAGCCGAATTCTGCGGAACAAGCGGATACCCCGGCAATGATGGAGGACGCCGCACCTGTTGACGGGGAAGAGGAGCCGATATCAGACTCAATGCCGACAAGGGAGGAGGTGCTTGCGGAGGTTGGGAAGTGGTACGCCCTTGAACCTGCCAATGAAGCTATTCACCTAGGGCTCCTACGGCTTCAAGGTGTAACGTATAGGGAAATTTATCGCCAACTGCGAGGGGAACCGAATGTCGACTCGTGGAAATCGCAGAAGCAGGTGCTGGTCAGGCTATGGTCGGATAAATTCCTTGCTCTTGCAAAGAGCAGAGGCCTACCCGCTGAGAATCTCCAAAAACTCGTAAACCACAAGTAACGTATCCCCCGCGTAACCCCTCCGTAATCCCCGCATCATGTAGCCTGCTGTAATGGTAGGCTATTTTTTTTGAAATCGTAACCCCTCCGTACCTTCCGCGTGCCCCCCTGCCCGTGCGACCCTTCTGCCATCAAAAACAGTCACAGGAGGTCTTTAAGCATGGATGCGACTTTTCTTGAAGCTCTGAGGAAGGAACTGCCTCCCACCTTTTCCCGACAGGTTGCGGCGGAAGCCCTCAAGGGCATCTACTCTGCCGGGCGGTTGTGTACTCTCGACTCCATGGGGAAGGGGCCGGGCGGGGTGCGTATCGGGCGTGTGGTGGCCTATGAGAAGGGAGCCTTCTTGCGCTGGCTGGAGGGACGGATCAACACGCCTTCCGGCAATAAGCGGCTGGGAGGGTGCGCCTGATGCCTAGAAACACGAAAAGCCGGGGGGCGGAATCCCCGGCTCTCCAGAAAAAGGCATTTGTCTTAACAGGTCAGGAAAACGATAACATCACCGCCTCTGCCCTGCAAGACTTTTCGTCCTGCGTCCCCTGCGCCTTAAATCCCCCCGATACGCCTCAACCCCATGCGCGACTGGTTGAGGATGGCGGGATTGATGGACATGGGCCGCTTCACGTCGAAGTCGCGCAGGGCCTGCGTGGTTGCGTCCACTTGGTCATCATGGGGCGCGCCGGGGAACTGCGTCAGTTCCGCGACGTACTCCCGAGCCCACGGGCAATGCTCGGGGTGCGGGATCAGGACGTTCCCGGCCTCGAAGAACGTGGTCACGGCATGGGCCCGGGCGGTCTTGCTGCCGTCCGGCTCAACGGGAATGATGCCGGGCACGGCGTGTTTCAGCGCGTCGATCACGGCTGGGCCGTTGGCCTTGTCCTCCACCAGCTTGCGGGCCGCGCCGGGCCATTTGGCGGCCAGCGCCCGAAACGCCGCGACCGTATCCGTAAACCCCATGCGCCGTCGCACCTGATCGAGAAGGTAGCGGTCGGCCCCCTTGCGGCCCCATACCTGCCCGACCACAAAGTCCGTATCGTCGCCTTCCTTAAAGGTCATGTCCCACGAGATGACGAGCTGGTCAAAGCTCTCCGGCAGGTCTGTGGGAAACCAGAAGCGCAGCCATTCCGCCTTGAAGACAGCCCCGCCGTCGGGCGTAGGGCGCTGCTGGTAGAGGGCCTCCCAGTCGCGGGTGCCGAGGGCCTTCTTGATGGCGAGGAGTTGTTCCAGCGGGTAACGTTCGGGGTGCAGAGCTTCTCCGGCCCGGCGGTGTGCTTCATCCACCATGGCGATGGCCGGGAAGTCCACCACGCGCCAGTGGTCGCCTTCGCCCCGTGCCTCGGCTTCGAGCAGCCGCCCGGAAAGATCGGCCATGTGCCAGCGGGTATTGATGATGAGTACCCCACCGCCGGGCGCGAGGCGCGTGTACAATGTGGACGTGTACCAGTCCCAGACGTTCTGGCGAATAGTGGGGGAATCGGCGGATGCCCGATCCTTGAACGGGTCATCGACGATGACGATATGGCCGCCCATGCCAGTGATACCGCCGCCTACGCCCGCAGAACGGTAGCAACCCTTATGCCCCACGATCTCGAAAATGTCCGAGTTGCGGAGGTAGGAGCCGTTCCCGACTGTACGGTTATTTTTGTCGTAGAGGGCTGTGCCGGGGAAGAGTTCCCGGTATTCCGGGCTGTCGATGACGCGCTGCACGTCGCGGTTCATGCGCGAGGACAGGTCTGCGGCGTAGCTCGTGGAAATGACGGAGAGATCGGGGTAGCGGCCCAAGGCATAGGCGGGGAAGCGGCGGGAAGCCAATTCGCTTTTCCCGTGACGCGGGGGCATGGTCAGCATGAGACGCGGGGAACGCCCGGCTACGACATCGGCAAGGAAGGCGTCCAGTTCGGCACAAACCTCCTCATGCACCCAGCCCATGCGGTAGGCGGGCATGGTGTGGCGCACGAAGGCCGCCATGCAGCTCCTGGCCAGCGCACGGCGGATTTCAGCAAGCGTCTCACCCGCCATTCCTCTCCGTCTCTTTGAAGGCTTCCCGCGTCAGCTTGAGCAGATCATCGGGAGAAAGATGGGAAAGTTCAAGTGCTGGTACAGGCGACATCGTTCCATCGGAACTGGAAAGATCGACTTTTTGCGTCTCTCTCCACCCCATCCGGGTCTTTGCCCAGAAAATGAGGGCCGTTGTATCCCCCGACATGGCTTTATCAAACAGTCGCTTTCCCACTTTGAAATTAGCGTTTGTCCTCCCGGAAAGTAGCTCTTTTTTGTAGAGCTTCACCATCGTATCAGCAGACATGCCGATCTTTGCGGCAATTTCATCCTGCGGTACGCCGTATTGAGCCATCACCTCTACAAGCGAGGCCTTTTCTTTGCATCGTTTTATCGCAGGCCTGCCGCCACTCATTGAACGCCTCTGCGCAGGTTGATGTAGTATGGAATCGTCAGTTCAAGCCCCTCATCCAAGCTCGTTGTCGGCTTAAACCCCAGAAACGCGGACGCCTTGCCGATGTCGGGGACGCGCCGCGTGGGGTCATCGTCAGGGATAGGCCGGAATACAATTTTTGACGAGGACCGCACTTTTTCGATTATCGTCTTGGCAAGCTCCAAGATCGTGATTTCTTCAGGGTTGCCGATATTTACGGGACCAGTGACATAGCTATCCGACTCCATCATCGAGATAATGCCCGAGATCGTATCGCGCACGAAGCAAAACGAGCGTGTCTGAGAACCATCCCCGTACACGGTTATATCCTCACCCCGTAAGGCTTGACAGATGAAGTTAGGAACCACACGGCCATCGTTTATCGACATCATGGGACCATACGTATTGAATAGACGCACAACCTTAACCTTGGTCCCCTTTTCCCGATAAAAATCGAAAAACAGACTTTCGGCGCAACGTTTCCCCTCATCGTAGCAGGCTCGGATGCCGATAGGGTTGACGTTGCCTCTATCCGCCTCTCGCTGAGGTGAAGTAAGCGGTTCCCCATACACTTCCGACGTAGACGCTTGCAAAATGGTCGAACCATGCCTTTGGGCAAACTCCAGCATATTCAAAGCCCCGAGTACGCAGGTCCTCGTCGTTTGGATCGCATTTTTGCCTTGATAGTTCAGAGGGCTTGCCGGACATGCAAGATTGTAAATCTCGTCTATATGCCCGGAAGTTTCGAAGGGGAAACAGATATCATGACGAAAAAACTGGAAAAATCCGTCAGATTCAGGCAGATTGCGAATATTTCCTGTGGAAAGATCATCTATGCAGATGACCTTATGGCCTCTTTCAAGCAATTCCCTGCAAAGATGTGCCCCCAAGAAACCTGCTCCACCTGTCACCAGACATGTTTTCATGAACTCACCTTTTGATATCGAGGAGAAAGAATTTTGGGCGTGCAATGATTCCAAGATATTTTGTGATGATATCGCATGTATGTATCTTTAATCGTCGATATTTTCACAGCGGACGGGCACATCATAACGGTATAGAAGCTTTTCATGTATGTGCCGTTTTCAAGATACATATCAGTCAGCCCCCCAGCTTGGGATTGTGTTTCGGCCTGATTGATGCACGTATTTCCGAATGAGAAAAAGAGCTTGCCCTGATGTCCCAGCGTTACATACGTGTTGACGTCATCATTCATACGTCCAACGAATCTGAAGGGGCGCGAGGTCTTACAAAAGAACGCGTTCATGGCTTTACGTTTCACTGTCAATTTGGGGAAATCAGTAGCGCCCCCAATGAAATCACCATTCTGCATAAAACAGACGCTTAAAGATGGCGTCTTTTCCAAAAAGTCGAGATAGGCATCAAAGACGTCATCGAGGCATTGCGGGTATACATACCTCAAGACTCCATCTTTTGCATATCTGTGCTGGAACGAGTCATAATCGTCGTCAAGTTCTAAGAAAAAATCGATCCCCAAACCCTCAGCTATCTTATGGCACATGTTCCGAGCAAAAAGGACCGTATTCTTCTTCTGGATATTATCCCCCCGATCAGTGAGTTTGGCGGCATCTTCCTTGCAAAAACGGATCACCTCATCACCATACTGACGGATATATTCTTCACCTGTGGCATCTTCATCATCAATGATGAGATAGATGGGGCCTGTATATCCATGCTTCCGAAGTGAACGATACGTTTGCTGGTTCTGAGGCCTTCCATACGTGAGGATAAAACAAGCGAACTTTTCATGCCTCATCGTTATCCCCCTCGGAGATCAACGCATTACGAAGTTCGTCTATACGAGAAGAGAGCTCAACGAACCCGTTTTCAATCGCATTATCAATGTCGATGATGACAAGGGCTGATTGCTCCATGAGCCGTTGCATTTCTGGAGATGCGTTGGCGTAGTACTCTGCGATGTTCTCGTAGTTGAAAACGGTATGTCGATGGGCGGCGGCAAGAAGAAAGGCTTTCTCTTCCGTAGAAACGGTTGAAGCATGAATCGCTTTGACCAAAGCGTCTGCTTTTGTCTGATCGTACAGTTCACCAACCTGAACATCTTTCCCCGTAGGCTCGTATGTGGGGGTCGTAGCTTTCGCAGTGTACCTATCTTCTGCAAGAACGCTTTCTTGCGACTCGATAACCTCGGCTTTAAATCCTATGAGATCGATATCAAAATCAGATGCTTTGAGTTCTTCAAGCTCAAGGGCCAAAAGTTCGTTATCCCATTCAGCCCAATTTGCCGATTGGTTTGCAAGCAGTCGGAAAGCCTTGACCTGCACATCACTCAGCTCGTCGGCAAGAGCTACGGGAACATCTTTCAAGCCCAGCTTCCGGGCGGCTTTCAGACGCAGGTGTCCGTCAACGATACTACCGTCAGAACGCGCAACAATAGGGATACGGAATCCGAATTCCAGAATTGCGGCGCACATACGGTCAACCTGCGCATCATTTTTGCGCGGGTTTCTCGCATAGGGGATCAAGCGATCAATAGGCCACTGTTCGACTTTCAAATCCATTTTTTATAGCTCCGAAAAACTCAGATCACAGGGGGCCCAGCAGCTTCATGAGCAAAGCCCCAGCGCTGCCCGCGGCTGCGGCCACACCCGCAAGGACGGCCAAACCACCCGCCCGCCTGTTCTCGGCGGCTTCAAGGGCGGCGATGCGGGCGTCCTGCGCGGCCAGCCGTTTGCCGTGATCCTTCAGTTGCGTGATCACGATGTCGTCGAGCCGCTGGTTGATACCCGCTACCTCGGCGGTCAGCCCGGCCAGTTCCGCCTTGACCGCGCCGATCTCGCGTACAAGCTGGATGTTTTCCTCGCCGCTCATGGGGTCGCCCCCACGCTTTCGAGCCACGCGTCGAGTGTCCCGGCGTCGCGCCAGTCCATCCACGCGCCCTCAGTCCCGTCCAGCGTCAGGGGGCGCAGGCTCGTCAGTACGGGCGGCGGCGGGATCGTCAGGTTTGCCCCCGAGCCTGCGGCACAGCAGCCGCACAGGATCACGAGCGCGCTCACGGCGAGCAGCGTCCGCGCGGCGGCGATCAAGCCATGTCCGGCCCGCTTCCAGAAGGGGGACCAGCGCGGCGAGGAAGCGCAGGAACATTTGCATTCCGGCCCTCTCATTGGAGTTTCCTTTGCCTCGCGACCACGTCGTCGGCGTTGGCCGCCTTGCCCACATTGCAGCCGATCCAGTTCACCACCGTATAGACAGCACGGTAGGCTCGTCCCGACTTCTCGTCCGGCGCAGGGAGGAATGCGGCGACAAGGGCGCACAGGCCCCCGAGGGCCGTGACGACGAGGGCGAAGGTGCCCGTCTGGGAGTTCAGGATATCTGCAAGCGGCCCCAGCAGCGCGGCCAAAGAGGAAAGGTCCATCAGTACGTCCTCCCGGCGGCGTAAAAGATGACGTCCTGCGGCTTGGCGGGATCGGTGTCGGCGTGAATCCACGTGGGCGCGGCTTCGATGCGCCGAAAGCCCGCCTCAAGCAGAGCCGAGACGATGCGGAAACGCTCGTGCGAGGAGGCGCAGCGGATGTCCACCGCATGGCCCCGGACGTGCGCGGAATCCTCCACGCCGCCCACGGCCCGGTTGTGCTTCGGGCAGCGGTAGGCCGAGGTCAGGACAAAGGGGATGCCCGCCAGCTCACGGGCCTCGTCAAGCATCTTGAGGAAAACGGGGTCCATCTTCTCCATGCCCGCGCCGCAGCCGCACTTGCAGGCGAACTCGGTTGGGGAGAAGTGGCGAAGGGGAAGAGCCATACAAAATCCTCCTGTGCGCACCCTGCCACGGCAGGGGGAGGAGGCGGCACCGTGAACAAGGTTCGGACTTACAGCAACCGATATTGCCGCTGTGGTTCGGGTATTCCGCGAAGCTGCTTCTTGAGCCTACGGACATAGCGGGTGGTCACGCCGAGGGCTTGGGCGATAGCGTCCGGCTTCTCCCCCGCTTCCAGACGGGACAGGATGCGATCCTTGAACGGTTCCCCCCGGCGGAGGTTGGGAACCACTACTTGCATCCCACCGAATACGGCGCAGAGATACCCCATGCGCTGCGATCCGAGGAGCTCAAGGAGGTATCCGCAAGGCTTCTTCGGAATAAAAAGCGACCGTCCACCGCAGGCTGCGCACAGGATAACCGCCCCCGTCTCGCCCACAGCCTCGGCCAATTCGTCATGGCTGACCCACACCTCGCTCACAGCGTCACCCTGTCGGCCTTGCGGGACCATACCTCATAGCGCAGGGCACCCGGCACGTCGCGGAAATCGCGGACCACGCGATAGACGTAGACGCGGCAAGCCGGGCGTGTTTCGACCTGCGGGCCGAAGACGGCCACGTTGCCCCGCCCGGTGCGCCAGAAACGGCAGCGCGAGGCGATGAGGCTTTGCAGGCAGGCGCAGACCTTGGCCAGCGCCTCGGCCTTGCCCATGCCTTCCGGGATGACGATTTCAACCTGTACGACCGCGCTCATGCGTGACCTCCAAGCGTTTCATACTGCCACCCTGCCCGTCCGTGTTCGCCGAGCCACAGACGTAGAGCCGTTACCGCCACGTCAAGGGCCTCGTCCCGGATGCGTTCGGGCGTCTCGTACTCTACTGCGTGTTCCAGCTCGTGATATTCCGCGCCAACGACGCCAAGGGCATGATATTTGCCCTCGGCGAAGACGGGATGCTTTCCCCGCGCCTCGCCCATGCGCTTCGCCAGCGCCGTGATCAGATTGCGCCCGTCCTGTAGGCTGCCATTCCCGATAAGCATTTCCGCTTCGAGTCTATCCACGCTCTCCCCCACATGCTTCCATGTCGACATGCTTCACTCTGTCCCGCACTTCGGCGCGTTTGGCGTCGTTGAAACGGTCAACGGTGCCTACAAGATACCCGGTGATCCGCCGGATACGCTCTATCTTCACACCCTGCCCGACCTTCCCGCCGACGATGGGGAAGCCGTTCCATGACCGCCCTTCGTCGTCTCCATCAATGCCGCCCATATTCCACCCCCCACGGGATAGACAGCCACCTCCCAGCCGGGGACGGCGGCGTAACGTTTGGAACAGTGCAGGGACACCACCTGCTTGTCGTCATGCCAGAAGCCCGTGCGCGTCATGGCGTCGAGAAGCTGCTTGCCCAGATTGTCGAGGTCGGGCTTTTTCGTGTGTCCGATGTCGCCCCGCAGCATGGCTTCCCGGTCCCTTTTCGGGGTCGACGCGGGTATCGGCATCCCCGCGGTGAATTCAAGCACGAGCGGGCCTTCCAGAGGCTTTTGCGGGGCGCGCGGCGAAAGGAGATCGTCAAGCACCGCTTCCGCCCTCTTCTGCCCGACGGACTTGTAGGCCACGCTATGCCCGCCGCGTACCGCGTGCCGGGTCCGGGCCTGCGCCGTGGGAACGCAGTTCAGGACAAAGCGGCAGGCCGTCATTGCTCCACCCCCAACGCCCGCAAATTGGCAAGCTGCTCATCAAGCGGAGTGTCCGGCCTGCCTTGCTTGCGGGCGTCCATCTTGTCATGCAGGTTGGCGAGAATCTTCGCGCACCATTCGCTGTTAAGCATCACCTGCTCCTCTCGGGTCAACGTCCTGCCGGGCAGGGCCAGCGTATCGGCCCGCGCCGCCTCTCCCCGCCGCAATTCCTCGCAACGCGCCCGGATGTCGGCTACGGTCGGGAAGTAGGCCGACTCGCGGCGGTATCGCTTCACGGCCTTTTCCACCATCTCGGGCGAGAACTCCGCGAGGTCTTCGGCCCAGTCCTCGGCCAAAATCTGCAACTGCGCGGGCGTCCTACCTGCCTGCGGGTAGTGCAGGGCCAGATTGACCAGCAATTGAAGCGTGAAGTTCGGATTGTGCATGTTTGGCCCTCCGTGCCTGTAAAAGCATTTTCGCCATGTCGTCGTTGTCCCGCGTCTGCTGCTGCGCCACGGTGTTTGCCCGTGGGCGAGCCCGTTCTCCATTGCCGCCCCGCTCTTCCAACTCGGGAGGCTTTCGCAGCCAGTATTCCCGCTTGAGGAAATTCGCCGCCGAGGGAACGTACCTGCCACCCTGCCGCTTCCATGCCTCGGAGTCTTCCCACTGGCCGAGTGCGTCCAGGAGACGCGGTAAACCCGGAAGCGCACGGGTGGCCGCAAGTGCCCCCCACTCCGCCAGTGCCTCCAGCCGGCCGCCCCTGTGCCGCTCAGGGTAGGCGTCGAAAAACTCCTGAAAGGCCAAAGAAGGCTGGCGAGAGGGAGCCGCCTCCTTGCCGGACAGACGGGAAGCATCCCTGACCGGGGCCTCCTCGCGCGCGCCCGCGAAAACACACTCCTGTATTTCTTCTTCAGGATTAGGAGAAGGAGAAGGGGCAGATGGTTTCGCTGGCGGTCGCTCTGCGGTCGCCGTGCGGTCGCAGAGCGGGGGCAAATCGGGCCCTGTCGAATCGCCGGGCTGTGGCTCGTTGTGTGCCCTGCGCCACGACTTCCAACGCTGATATTCTTCCTGCGAAAGCCCTTCGAACCCTCTGCGGAGGCACTCGTCGTAAGCCTCGCGGTTTACCTGAGCCAGTTTCGCCATGCGGGACTGGCCGCCGCGCACTTCCGCTTCCGCCACCCAGGGGTTGTGCTCCTGCCAGTCGTGCAGGACATACCCGTCCGGGGATTCGTCAATCCACATGCCGAGGCAGGTGTCGAAAAACTTCCGCTCCTCGCCTTGCCAGTCCGCGGCAAGCTCCACGTCCTCCCAGTCCATACCGCAAAGGTTCCCGTCCGGGCGGTTCACGGCGACCCACGCCCACAGGATTTGCAAGGAGCGGATGCCTTCCAGCCCCAAACGCCGGACGGTCTTCTTAGCCTTCGGGTGTTGCCAGAAGCCGACGGATAACCTGATGTCCGTATTCATGCTTTCCCCCAGACGGCGATCATGGACGGAAACGGCGCGGAGGCCGCCGCCCCTTCAAACTTCAAGCGTCCCTTCAAAAATCGGATTTCGGTTGCGGCCCGGTAGACGTGCTCATGAAACCATGCCGTATCTGTGCGCGCCGGGAGGAGCCCCACGACCAGCGCGCCCCGCTCCGCTTCCCGGCGGGCCTTCTCGACCCATGCGCCGATCCCCCGGCCATAGGGCGGATTCATGAAGCAACGTTCCCCGGCCCACGGATGGGCGAGACCGTCCACGAGCGCATCGGGAAAGAGGCGACCGAACGTCGCCTCTCCCCACACTCGCAACGCATGGGGCGGCACGCAGTAGCGCCAGACCTTGGCCGACCACGGGGCCGCGCACACGTCCAGCGTAAAGTCGAATTCCAGATCGAGCTTGCGGAAGAAGTCCCACGGCGTGGGCCAATCGTCGCGCTCACTGGCGAAAAGGGCCGATGCTACCACCATATCCCGCTCTCCTTCCGGCTGGCCCGCTGGAACTTGCGGACCTGCTGGCGGCGTTGCCGCACCCTGCGCTTTTTGTTTGTTTCGGCGTCACGGTAGGCCGTCACCACGACACAGGCGTCATCCTGCCGCTCGGCCACCACCCGGAGCCGCCCGTGCCTCACGATATAGCGGTCGCCGTAGCGTTCCAAGTGCCCCGAAAAGAGAGCATCGGCCACAAGCTGAAGGGAGATGCCCCGTTCAAGGCAACGGTCGAGCGCATGGGCGGAAAAAGTGAGGTTCATAGGCTTCCCTTCCGGTATCCAAAGGTATCCATTGTTTTACTGACGCCTCCGCATCAATGTGCAATCCTCAAGCTGTACTCGCCGCATGAAAGGCACCTCATGCAGGACGGGCAGGCCCACGGCGATACAGCGCCGGACCAGTTCCGAGAGCGTGAGCCCCCAGTCCTCCGCCAGACGGCGCAGGATGATTTGCTCATCGTCAGTGAGCTTCACGCCTGTTTGTGCTTCACGCTTCGGGGGCATGGAACTCACCTTCTCATGGCCGATGTTTCAGCCATGCATTCAAGCAAAGGGCAGCGCCAGGGACGAAAAAGTCACTCATCGGAAGTCTTCTCTTCGGGTGCTGCGGGAGTAGTGAAACCATTGGGCAAATCAAGGGTCCTTTCACCATGTAAATACGGATAGATACGTTCAGCAATGGAATCACTCTTCTCTCGGTTCATAAATTTTGAGAGTCCACACGGATTAACTCCGGTAAGCTCCGCGAATTGGACTTGGCTTAAGTTCCGGTCCTGTAAAAACTTTCTTAGTGCTGTTTGTATGCTCATATCGGTTCTTTACTAAATGGTAAAAACAAAAGCAAGCAAATTTTCCAAACAGAAAATGACAACATGTTTACCATATGTTAAATGGAAACGATGGGATTTTACGAAGATTTAGTAGAAGGCATGAAAGCCTGTATCGGTGAGGGCAAAAAGTTCTCCACAAATGCAGATATGGCTCGATACTGCGGGGTGCAGGCAGTGCAGACCTCTCGCTATATGAATGGAGAACGTGAAAAACATTTGAAAGCTTTGGGTAATATTCTCGACAAGATAGGAGCAAAACTTGTTTGGGATCACGATCAAAAAAATATACCTTCCCAAAATTTCAAATCTCAAGAATATATTAAAAAAATACAAGAGCTTGAAAAAGAAATTGAAGAATTAAAAAGGTATAAAGCAAAATGGGAAGGACATTTAGAAGAGCTCGCGGTACGCGAAAAAGCTCGTCCTGCGCCTAAACTTAAAGAGTCAAAATTTTCGAGCCAAGATACGGCGTAATCATCCCATGTATGATATGGATGGAAGTTGATTAAATGTAGAGATGCCAATCCTTGTAGCCTCTAAGCCCCTATTTTCGAGGGGCTTTTTTGTGCCCGCCGCTTTGCACGGTAGGTGAAGTGCCAAGATTTATAGGAAGGGGAGGTATTTTTGTATCAAAAGAATTACCAAATAGAAAATTTACCTTGACTTGATATTTACTATTTAGTAAATATGTTTTCAACGAAAGGGTTCCCCTAAAGGAGAAAGCCATGACCACAGCCCCCTACCTCGTGATCAACTTCATCAACGGCACTGAATGCGTCGACGAATGCGACACGCTCGAAGAGGCCCGCGAGTTCGCGGAGGAACACGGCGGCAAGGTGGTCAAGGCCGAGGACTACAGCCCGCAGGATGACGGGCGTGCCCCGTTGGATGAGGATGCCTACCTCGCAACGCCTTGGCTGGTGGACGGGTGGGGCTCCAAGGCCGAATGGCTCTACGATGGGTAAGGAACCTCCCCTCGCACGAGCCCCCGGACCAGAAGCCCGACATGATGAACAACAAGCAAAGGAGAATGGATATGACGAAGTTTGAAATCACGGCACTGGAGACGCTCGACTCCTTAACCAATGAATTAACCGCCTTTGTCAGCTTTGCCGAGATGCTGAACGCCGAGGGCGGCTACCGTCCCTCTTTCTACGCTGAATATGACCCGCGCTTTCGGGAACTGGCGGATGCCTACGACAAGGCACAGGAAGAGCAAGGTGATCCCCGCCGGGCATATCGCGGGGGAAAGGGGTGGTAGTCGCCTAGCCCCACACCAGTCCCGGCACCATGCCGGGGCTGGAAACGGGATTGGGCCCAATCCACTTTTTCAGGAGAAAGCCATGAACATGCTCTTCTGCATCGAAACGGAAAACTTCGGCATCATCCGACAGCACTATTTCAACTCCCTCCCCGCCGTCCGCCATTTCATCAAGACGGGCGGCAGGGGGGAAGGCTGGGGAACCCTCTATCGCGCCTCGTGGGACGACGGAGAACTCACTCCCATTGGCATTATCACTGACTGCAACCGCGTGGATGAGATTGAGGGCGGCATTGACACCGTGCTCGGCGCGTTGGAGGCAACGGTATGATCCCTGAAGCGTATCTCCGTCCCCAAAGGGTAGCCTTTCCGCGCCCGGCCCCAAAGACCCGCAAGAGCTTGATGCCCTTCCCTCTCCCTCGGAAACGGGATGGCGGCTTCAAGTTTGCCCTCGTCATTTTCCTGCTGGTCATGCTCATGATCTGCTTATCGGGAGGGGAAAATGTCGTACCGATGGGAAGATGACGCCTATCCCGATCTCGATGAGGAAGGCTGGACGGAAGAAGAACTGATGATCGCCGCTGGCCGCGCCTCATACCTGCGCAGGCTTCGGAGAAGTCACAACCCGGAATGTTTCGACAACGAAGAAGAGCTTCCCGAGGCATTCGGGGAACCGTTCCCGGCGTGAGCCGGTGAAGGAGACAGCCATGTGTCAGACGCAAAGCGACCAGATCAACGAAATAGCCAAGGCCCTCGCCGCAGCGCAGGCGGAACTTGAGCCCGCCGCCAAGAACGCGGAAAACCCGCACCTGCGCAACCGCTACGCCGATCTCTCGGCGGTCTACGAAGCCATCCGCAAGGTTCTTCCAAAGCATGGGCTGGCCGTGGCGCAAGTCATGTTGCCCCGAGACGACGGCAAGGCCCACGTGCGCACTACCCTCCTGCACGAGTCCGGTCAGTGGATCGCCGGAGAATGCGTCATGCCCTGTGACAAGCAGGGCGGCATTCAGGGCATGGGCAGTGCCATCACCTACGCCCGACGCTACAGCCTCTCCGCCATCGTCGGCGTGGTGTCAGAAGTAGACGACGACGCCGAGGCCGCGACCAACCGCAGGGACGCAGCGCAGCGCCAGCGCCAGCAAGCCCGCGCCGCCAACCCCGACCCCATGACCGAGGCTCAGAGCAAGGCGCTCATGGCCTATCTGAACAGGCGGCACGGGAATGACCGCGAAGCCTATTGCCAAGAGCTTTCCAGCTTCTTTCGCCGCTCCATCAAGAGCAGCCGCGAACTGACCAAGGCCGAAGTTTCCGAATTCCTCAACGCCGTCAACGGAGGCGACTATGCTCAATAAGGTCATGATCATCGGCAGGCTCGGGCGTGATCCCGAACTGCGCTACTCGCAAGACGGCAAGCCCGTCTGCACCATGAGCGCGGCTACCGACGAATCGTATACGGATCGCAACGGTCAGAAGGTCGACCGTACCGAATGGCACCGGATCGTCGTGTACGGCAAGACCGCCGAAAACTGCGCCCGCTATCTCGCCAAGGGCAGCCTCGTCTATGTGGAAGGGGCGCTGCAAACCCGCAAATGGCAGGATAGCGACGGGCAGGATCGGACCACGACGGAAATCCGAGCCCACCACGTCCAGTTTCTGGATCGGCGCAACGCCGGAGAAGGTGCGCCCTCCCCAGAACGTCACGTCCCCGCCGCCCCGGAAGAAAACATAGTGGAATATCCTTTCTAAAGAGGCCCGGTCTACGACGGCGTGCATCGGTTGCGCTGACGCGGCTTTTCTGAGGCGCCCCTGAAAGAGAAGCTCCTTCAGGGGCAAGGCGGCGCTGGTGGCGCCCGGCGCGGCGGATTCACGCACGGCGCGGCGGCTTCAGGCACGGGGCGGCGGATTCAGGCTCCACTCGGGCCCTATTCCAGCCCGTAACTGCCTTGGTATCCGAAAACGGCGGCATCTCCCTTTCTCAACATTCCGAAAACGTCAAAAGGCCGCTTCCGTCTTTCCCTGCCGAAGGGAAGGAGGAAACGGCCTTAATCGTATTGAGCTTGCCGTTTTGGAAAGGCATGCCGGGCCCGGAAAAGGGTGGAGCCGCAGCCAGGCGAGCATCTCCGGGAAAAATGCAAGCCCTTCAGGAAAGGCAGGCTGAAGGCAGAGGATTACCCTGCGTAGGCCGTGCCGCAGGCGAAGACCGCGCCGTTGGGGACATTCGGGAAAACCCGCGTGCCGTAGACAAGGGCGGTCTTCCGTACCAACATGGCGGGCCACGGGCCGAAGTCGGCCCCGAGCGCGCGCAGAAGGGCCGCTGCCGTGGGCGTCACGGTTTCGCCTTCAGCCGGGAAAGGCCGCACGGGGATACCCTCAAGAAGTTCCAGCACGGCGGGCGCGGGCACCGGGATAACGCCGTGCGCGCAGACCACGCTTCCGTCCGCAATGGGCAGGGAGCTGACTACGAAGCGCGAGGGCGCAAGGCGGGTGAAAAGTTCGCAGGTCAGGCAGATGTCCAGAATGCTGTCGAGCGCGCCCACCTCATGGAAATGAATGTCCTCGGGCCGCTTCTCATGCACGACGGCTTCGGCCTGCGCCAGCAGCGTAAAGGTGGTGGCCGCGAGGTCCTTCGCCTTCTCGCCAAGGCCGCTTGAGGCGATGATTGCCGTGATGTCGGCAAGGCTGCGGTGCTCATGCTGGTGCGGCAGGGAAACCTCGGCGTGCCAGCCGCCGATATGGTTTACCTGACGCCGGACGAGGCGCACGCTTCCGGCGAGCTCGGGCGCGATGGCGGGAAGCAGGCCGTTCAGTTCAGCCTCGCCGCTTTCCGTCATGCGCAGCAATCCGGCCAGAAACATATCTCCGGAAAGCCCGGAATGCGCCCGGATGGTCAGCACGCGCCCTTCTTCAGGACGCCCAGCCCCGTGCCCGTGTCCGCCGCCCGCGCTTGCACCGTGCGCATGGCCGTGCGTCTCCACGGGCCGCCCCTTTCCCGCTATGCCGACGCTTGCGCCATGCGCATGGCCGGGCGTTTCCTCATGATGTTTTTCCTCGCCGCTCATAAACCGTTCACCACCCTTGCCGCGGCGCAGGCCGCACCGTATCCGTTATCAATGTTCATGATGCCGACGCCCGGGGCGCAACTGCAAAGCGCGCTCCACAGCGCAGCCTTGCCGCCCTCCGCAACGCCGTAACCAACTGAGGTCGGCACGCCGAAAACCGGCTTCGGCGTCAGCCCGCCCATAACGCTCACGAGCGCCGCGTCCAACCCGGCCACGACGATCACGGCGTCGAAGGTGTTGATTTCATCCAGACGTTCCGCCAGCCGCCACAGACCGGCCACGCCGCAGTCCTCAAAAACCTTGTGCGCGATGCCGAGGTAGGCCAGCGTGCGCGCCGCCTCCCATGTTACGAAGCCGTCCGCCGTCCCTGCGGAAACGACGGCTACCCGGCCCTTTTCCCTCGGCGGCAGCGTATCCCCGAAGGCCGTGCGCGACAAGGGATGGTAATCGTAGCTGCTGCGCACCGCTGCGGGCATCCCGGCGAATACATCCGGGGCGAGGCGGGTAAAGAGAATGGGGCGACCGGACCCTCTGCCGAACTGCGTCAGCAGTTCCGTGAGCGCCTCCAAGGGTTTGCCTTCGCAAAAAACCGCTTCGGGAAGCCCGATGCGCGCGCTGCGGGCATGATCAAAAAGGATGCCGTGATCCATAGCGTTTCCTCACGTCACGAAAGGAGGCGGCAAGCTCCGGGCCGCCGCCTGCCCGAAAAAGTCCCGAAAGGGCCCTCAGACTTCTATGACTTCGTACTCGTCGCTGCTCATGCCCTGTATCTTCCTATACTCCAACTGGCGCAGGCCGCTGCGGGATTCCATGCGCTCCATCAGATCGCGGCGCTGCGCCTCGGGCAAGGCGTAGACCATATCCATCGACGCCTTGTCAACCGCGAGGAGGCCCGTCAAAACCAGAATCCCTCTAGCCGGGGCCGTAAACCTGGCCGCGCCGCCCGATGCAATTACAATCCACGGACATGTTACGCAGCACCGTGATGGAGGCGATGTGCTTCCCGAACAGCGTAGTAATGGCCTTGCCCCTTCCACCATGCGCTCCATGAACAGCGGGCCGCCCGGACAGCTTCCGTCTTCGGGCCGCTGGTGAATCTGCTGTTACACCTTGCCGGACGTGCAGCCGATGGAAATGTTCTTGAGAGACCCTCCGAAACCGCCCACGATATGCCCCTTGAAATGTGTAATCGACCGCATGGAATCATACTTCAGGCTATGCTCGCCCACGGCCACTTCCTTGAGCCACTTGCCGCCGGGGATGGACAGGCTGACGTCGCCGTCCTCGTCCATGATGTTCACGGGGCAAAAGGTCCAGTCGTTGGTCGCAACCTGTCCCGGGGCCTTGCGTAGCCTAGCGGGGGCTTGGGTAAAACACGTTGCACTCCGCAATGGCACTGTCGGGAATCGTCACCTGGAAAGCCCTGCCCATCTCGCGGGGCAGGATATTGGAACCGCGGGGCTCTTCGGTGTGCAGCTTGAGAGCGATCTTTCCGGTCATGACCTTCTTAATGTGGCCATAACCCCTGAGCAGGCCTTCGATGCTGATGTCCCACGTAAAAAAGACCTTGGCCTTTTCCTGCGGGGCGGCCATGCCGCGTCCCTATAAGAACATCCCCGTAGCAAGCGCGCCCACGGCAACGGCCCCGCCCTTCAAAAAGGGACAGGGACGACGTGAAAGCTTCCGAAACATATAGGCTCTTCCTTTCCAGCCGTCCATGCGTCGGCGTTTGCTGATCCTGCCGGACCGCTCCTTTCCGGGCGGCACACCATCCTTGGCGGGCGGCCCGCTTTCCGAACGTCAGTACCTCGGGCTGTCCGGGTCGATGTCCCGTCACAAGGCTTCAGACAGTGCCGTCAATAGATAATACATTCCTCTTATTAGAAGCATCCCAAATGAGGCAAAGAATGCTTTTAGAGTAAAAATCCATAGGTGGAAAACCTATGGCGATACCCCCTAGTCCGTCTTCTGCTCTGGAAGGACGGCATTGACGCAGGCCAGCGCGTTCAGGGTGCGGGGAAAGCCGATGTAGGGCAGGCTCTGGGCGAGGGCGTCAATAAGGTTTTCCTTGCTGTTTCCCACGTTCGCGTTGCCTTGCACGTGCGCCTTGACCTGACTTTCGCAGCCGCCGAGTGCGCTGAGGATGGAGAAAGTGAGGAGTTCCCGGGTCGGCAAGTCCAGCCCCTTGCGGGTATAGACGTCCCCGAAGCAGAAGGCGGTGAGATAGTTCTGGACGATGGCCTTCTGATTGGCGGGAGTGCTCTCGTGCATCCGGTCGATGGCCTCACCGAAGATGACCTTCTGCACCTTGAGGCCCTCGGCGTAGCGGGTACCTTCCGACACCGTGCTTCGGCTTTCCGCCGGGAGCTGGACGCCCTGCTCGGCCAAACCTTCGTTGACCCGACGCAATGCCGCTTCGGTCTTGGGAAAGCCGATGTAGGGAGCGCACTGGTACAGCGCCTCCTTAATATCCGTTGGCGTCGCCCCGGCTCGCAGGGCCGCGCCCACCTGTGGCTTCACCTCGTCAAGCATCTGGGACGCGGCCAGCACGACCAGCGTGATCAAGGCACGCCGTCTGCCATCAAGTGACCCGTTTTCAGCGATTTCACCGTAGATGAGGCGCTCCCGCATCGCCGCCAGATCGGGATCGCTTTCCGCCATAGGCGACGGGACGGAACCGAAAAGCATCCGCCTGTTTTGTTCCGCCAACGTGGGCCTGTCCATACGTGCACCTCCGTCCTGCTGTTCCGCGGCGACCGCCAATGATCCGGCCGCCATGATCATACTCGCAAACACCATACAAACGACCCGCCGGGCCGCCGAACGCGACATCGCCATAAAAAACTCCTGACCGCGAAAAGGATTTCGTTCTCCGCCTCCCGTCGGCGGGTACGGACCGGCTACAAAGGAAAAAACCTTTCCCAGCCGCCGGGCACAATCTTGTCCGAGGCCGTTGCGCCGGCGTCGGGCGGATAAATGGCTCCATAGCCAAGGAGGGCCAACGGCGATGCGGCCGCGCGGGCTCTCGTCTCCGCGTCTATTGGCCCGGATACGTTTCTTCGCTTATCGGTTCCCGCCATTATACGACAGTACCGCCGTCTTCCTCCGCCATGAAAAGGTGCGGCATCGCCACCTCGGGCGCGGCTCCGTGCCAGTGCCGGACATGCTGGCCCCAGCCCGTCTCTCTAGGCTTCCCGAACGGCTTCACCTTTGCACCGTGCGCGCCCACGCCTGCCGTGACGATCAGGCACGCCCCGAGGATGGATATGCCACGCTGTCCGTGCGTCCCGTTTGAAGGGGACGCGGGCCCCGGTCACTCGGATGGGCGGAGGAGATAACGGGCCGATACGGACATTCCCGGTACAGCACGCCTTCGGCCCCTCGGTCGAAAGCTGCGATCCGTTCCGAGGGATAATGATGTCCTCCGCCGGGCGCCATGCGGTGCATGTTGTTCCATTGCCCGCGCTCCTTGCGAAAAGGGGACACGTTCCATGCGTCCGGTATAGCGGCCCACACCAGTGGAGAACAGACACGATCCTCTCTTTTTCTTGCCCAATCCTCTCAAGTTCTTTAACAATGAGCGCACCTATGCTAGATGTCTATCTGCGCTGAATGCGATGCGAGAAAGGGAGGGGTCGGCATGAACAGTGAAGACCTGAAGGAACGGGCGCGGCTCAACGAGCTGCTCAGGGAAAGGATACTGCGGCGGATGCCTCGGCCCGGCCAATTGGCTACGGAAATAGAGGGGTTGAAGCTGACCCGGCGCGAAGCCGTCAATCAGGCGGAAAACTGTTTCGGCACGCCCTGCGTCGCGGTGATCATACAGGGCGAGAAGTGTACCCTCATCGGTTCGCGGGAATACCGCTACGGCGAAAATCAATATATCGTCACGGGCGTGGACATGCCGAGCGCCTTTTATGTCGTCAATCCGCGTGCGGACAGGCCTTTTCTGGCCGCGTCCCTCGACATCGATCCCTATCTGCTAACCCAGCTGGCCGCGGACGTACCGCCACCGGCCCATGCGGAAAACCGGCAATGCCGGGGAGCCGCCATCGGAGAAGCGGGCCCCGATATGCTCGACGCCTTCCTGCGTCTTATGGACGTGCTGGACCGACCCGAGAGGCGGGAAGTACTGGCCCCGATGATCATCCGTGAACTGCACTACCTGTTGCTCATCGGTCCACAAGGGGAAAACCTGCGTCAACTGCACACGCTGGGCACACGCGGCAACCAGATCGCGCAGGCCATCGCCTGGCTCAAGGGCAATTACAGGCAGACGCTTCAGGTAGACGCGCTGGCAAGGCGCGTGCATATGGCGACCTCTACCTTCCACCGCCATTTCAAGGAAGTAACGGGACTAAGCCCCCTCCAGTATCATAAGAGGCTACGCCTCTACGAGGCGCAACGTCTCATGCTCACGGAAGACCACACCGCCTCCAGCGCGTCTTTGGCCGTCGGCTACGAGAGCGGAACGCAATTCAACAGGGAATACAAACGCCTCTTCGGGGAACCGCCGCACCGGGATATGGCCCAGCGCCGCTTCACCTCCCCCGAGGCACGGTCCCACTGTTCCGGGCAGCCCGGCAAACGGAGCGTCTAAGCCATATCATTGTTGGCTAGATAGAGGGGAGCCATCCGCATGTTGGCGGTAAAAAGGCTGTGGCCCTTTGCCGGGCGGCTGACGTCTGTTTGCCGCTGCGGATGATAGTCTGCCCTGCCCGCTTTGGCGGCGACGGAAGGAAGAGGAAAGGGGCCGGAAACAAACAGCGTCGCCACGGCCCTAATCGCCTCATGATGTATTTCTTGTAGTTGAAGGATTATTGCCCCTTATAGCCCCCTTTCCCGCACACCGGGGACGCCGGACACGATCCTCTCTCCCTTTTGCCCAATCCTCTCGCCGCATGGTGCGATGCCCCACGAAGAGGCTCAGGCCGCCCTCCTCCCTGTCGAGCCGAACAGGGTTCGTCTACAGCTTGATCTGGGTGGAAACGCCGCCCCGCTCCCCAACCGATAAAAGAAGGGGCCAAGGGATATCCTGAAAAAGCCGCCCCGCCTTCCCTCGCTTTCAAGAAAGGAAAGGGGGCGTCCGGCGTCCCCTCTTTCCCGGCCCTCAGGCAAGGGCCTCCGCCACTCTGCCGAGTTCCTCGCGGATGGCGATATGCTGCGGGCAAACCTGTTCGCATTTGCCGCACTTGACGCAAGCGTCCGCCTTGTTTTTCCCGTGGCCTCCCACCAGCCATCGTTCCTGATGCAGGGCCGCGTTCTTGTCTCCATAGAGCGTCAGGTAGTTCATGGCCGTGAACAAGCCGGAAATGCCCACATTGTTGGGGCAGACCCGGGCGCAGTAGTTACAGGAAGTACAGGGAATCAGGGGAATGCGGGCCAGTTCCTCGCGGGCGGCCTTGATGGTCTGGCGCTCCTCCGGGGTAAGGCCGGAAAAGGCTTTCATGCTCGCAAGGTTATCCCGCATCTGCTCCTCGTTGCTCATACCGGAGAGCACCGTGAGGACGCCTTCCAGATCGGCGGCGAAGCGAAGCGCCCACGAAGCCACGCTGCGCCCGGGTTCCGCATCCTTCAGAATCTTTTGCACCGATGCCGGAGGGTTGGCGAGCATCCCGCCCTTGACCGGCTCCATAATCACCACGGGCTTGCCGTGCTTTCTTGCCACCTCATAGCAACGGCGGGACTGGATGGCGGGATAGTCCCAGTCCGCATAATTGATTTGCAGTTGGACGAATTCCATCTCGGGATGGGCGGTCAGAAGTTCGTCCAGTTCCTCCGGGGTGGAATGGAACGAAAAGCCGACATGCCGGATAAGCCCCTCGGCCTTTTTTTCCTGCACGAAGTCCCAGAGGCCATAGCTGTCAAAAACGCGGGTACGGCTCTCACCCAGATTGTGCAGCAGATAAAAGTCAAAGTAGCCCGCCCCGGTTTGCCGCAGGGAGGTTTCAAACTGGGCAAGAGCCTGCTCTTTGCTTTCGCTGCGCCAGGCCGCATTCTTGGTGGCGAGCTGGAACGACTCGCGCGGATGGCGTTCCACCAACGCCTTCCGCACGGCATCCTCGCTTCCCGGATAGGCCCACGCCGTATCAAAATAGGTAAAACCCGCCTCAAGGAACATGTCCACCATCCGCTTCGTCTGCTCCACATCGATCTCGCCGTCACGCTGCGGCAGACGCATCAGGCCAAAGCCGAGTTTTTTGATGTTTTCACCCAGATACGACATAGTATCCCCCTTTTTTAATATCTTTTCGCGGGCGGCATCCATATGGCCGCCCTGCTTCTTTGCCGGAATCGCTCACCTTTCGAGCTTCAGCCCGTCCACCCATTCCCGAAGCTCGGCCACCCCCGCGTTGCCGGGGAAACGCCGGGCGGGACGCCAGCGGGTTTGCGCCGAACAGGATGAGTGAAGCCATCTGTCCGTTTCGCCCACGCCGCTTGAGCCCGAGGTGGCGAAGGGGATAACGGTTTTCCCGGAAAAGTCGTGACTTTCCAGAAAGGTATTGATGATGGTCGGGGCGACGTACCACCAGATGGGAAAGCCCACGTACACCGTATCGTACTGCTCCATATCCGCTACCCTGCCGGAAATGGCCGGGCGGGAGGTCTTGTCGCGCATCTCGAGCGAGCTGCGGGACTGCGGGTTATGCCAGTTCAGGTCCGCATCCGTATAGGGGACGGCAGGCTCGATCCGGTAGAGCTCGCCGCCCACCACCTCCGCCAGCGTGCGCGCCAATTTCTCCGTTATTCCACTGCATGAAAAATAGGCGACCAATGTCCTGCTCATGATACCTCTCCTTTTTCCTCAAAGACATCCCTTTTTCGCACGTCTCCAAGGAGCCGCGCCCTGTCCGGGGCCGGATTACATAACCGTTCCGAGCCGATCGTTAAAGGTTTCCTTGAGGTTTTTGATGTTTCTTTTGGGAGGTTCGCCAAAGAGCCGCTTGTACTCCCGGATAAACTGTGTGGCGCTCTCATAGCCCACGCTCAGGGCAGCCTGCGTGACATCGTACCCTTGGGACAGCATAAGGCGCTGGGCTTCACCGAGGCGCAGACGTTTTTGATACTGCAAAGGGCTGAGTGTGGTGATGCCTTTGAAATATTTATGAAACGTAGAGGGAGCCATATTGACCCGTCCTGCAAGTTCCTCCACGGCGAGCGGCTTTCTGTAGTTCTCGCGCAGCCACGCGATGGCCCGAGTGATCTGGTGTCCCTGCGAGCCGAACGTGTTGAGCGTCCGCAGGATTCCGCCGAAGGGCCCCACCAGCAGGCGGTAATGAATCTCCCGCATGAGAAGCTCTTCAAGCACGGGGACGGGCTGAGGCTGCTGCGCTGCTTCGGCCAGACGGACAAAGGCGTCCAGCAAGTCCGCTTCCACCTTCTGCGCCGTCGCGCCCCTGAAAGAAAGAGGCAGCCTCCCCGAGGGCGGGACCCGGGATGCCAAAGCCGCGATGAGGCCGGTGTCCAGAGACAGGGACAAGGACAGATACGGCTTTTCGGGGCTGGCCTCCATGACACAGCTTGCAACTGGCATGTCCACCCCGCAGACGAAGCAGCTCTTTTCCCCGTAATGGTGTTCCTCGCCCCCAATCCGGACGAGCTTCGTCCCCTGCGCGACTACAATGACCACCGGTTCAAAGAAATGGGGCTTGGGGTCCGCATTGCTCACCTGACGGTGGAACAACAAACCCCGGATCGGCGTGGGCTGCGTCTCCGAACGGGAAGACGTGCCGCGCAGAATCGCGTCTTTGAGGATGGACCAGCCGTTGTCCATATCCACCCGCGCCTTTGCCATATCGCCCCTCCTTCGCCGCAGCGTTTCCTCCTCACTCCGTCGTAACGGAGGATCAGGCAGTTCCTGAAAACAAGACCGAGGTATCCCGGCACGGGATGTCACTTTCCCCTTTTCAGGGAAAAAGCCACAGGCTTTCCGCTTCCTGTTCTGGTTTCTCTATGCCACAAAGGAGAGCTCTTGTCCTCAAAAAAGAGGAACAGGCAGAAAATAGGGAGGAATGCGCTATCGCTCCCGCCCTCATGCGGATACATTCGCCGCATCATCCCCACGGAGGAACACATGAGAAAGACGCTCTTGATGCTGGCCGGGGCGCTGCTGGCGGCGCTTTGGCTGGTCCCGCCCCACAACGGATTGGCACAGGAAGAAAAGCCCATTGCCCTGAGGACGATGGGAAGCCTGTTTTTTGGCGGCACGGTAACAAAAGGCCCGGACGGGGAAACCTTTCATGGAGATCACGGCTACGCACAATTTTATATTCCGCACAACGCCCGCGAATACCCGCTGATCCTCTGGCATGGCGTGGGCCAGTCCGGGCGAAGCTGGGAATCCACACCGGACGGACGGGAAGGCTATCAGGCCATCCTCCCCCGGCGGGACTGGCCTATTTATATCATCGATCAGCCCCGGCGCGGTCGGGCCGGCTATACGCGGGCCCTCCCTTCCGGCACGGACGTTCAGCCGACGACGGCCCGCGAAAGCTCCGCATGGAACGCCTTCCGCAACGGCATCTGGGTTCCTCCCGGGCCCGCGACAGTGTTTGCAGGCGTCCGTTTTCCAAGCGACGCCGCGTCCATTGAGCAATTCTTCCGTCAGCAAACCCCGAATACCGGGGATGAACCCCGAACCAACGGCCATCGGGCCTTCATGGGCAGGACGCTCGCCTCGCTTCTTAACCGGACAGGCCCCGCCGTTCTCGTAACCCACTCAAACAGCGGGCAATACGGCTGGTTCGCGGGCATGACCGCTCCCGACAAGCTCAAGGCCATCGTCGCCTACGAACCGGGCCAGTTCGTTTTCCCCGATGATGAACCCATTCCCGAGGTACCATTCAAAAATCCGCTGGCCGGAGAATTGCTTCAGGGCATCGCCGTTCCCGCCGCCGAATTCCGAAAACTGACCCGTATGCCCATTCTCGTGGTGTACGGCGACAACATCAGCACGGAACCAAGCGACATCTTCAATGTCGAGGTATGGCGCCTTTCCAAGGCTCGCGCCCGGGCGTTCGTCGACGCCGTCAATCGTCAGGGAGGTGACGCCACCCTCGTCATCCTTCCCGAGATGGGCATCACGGGGAATACCCATACCCCCTTTGCGGACCTGAACAATCTGGAAATAGCGGATCATCTGGAAAGCTGGCTGCACGCCAAGGGCCTTGACGGGCGGGGCAGGCCGCATACCGGACCCGCGCCCGCAACGCAGGAGGAGGTAACCATCCCCTTGCGCGAGGAACCCTAAAGAAACGGCTTTTCAAAAAGGCTCTGGCATAGCAAGCGATTGGCCTGTTTCCTCTGTGATTTCAAACTAATGCGGGCAAGCGTTTTTGCATTGTGGAGCCTGTTGAGGCAACAGGTTGAAAACCTCTGCAATGCCGGGGTGCTAAAAAAACTGTCAATCAGTTCCTATGCCAGAGCCTTCAAAAACAGACGGCAAGAAGCCTTATCCCCTGCCGCAAAAACTCGGGCGGTTTTGACAGATAGGCCCTTGCCGGAAACGCCGGGGCGAAACCACGGGGCAGCCAGACGCAAAAAAAGGAGGCTTTCATCCGCGACATAAGACAAGGCTCCAAGACCAAGTGACGAAAAGCAGCGTTGCCTTGAGCGAGGCGAATCTCGCCGTGGATTCACAGGGATTGAAAAGCCGAAGCCCCTTTTGAGTCGGCCACAGGGAAAACTCGCTTGGAGAGAGAGAGAGAGAGAGAGAGAGAGAGAGAGAGAGAGAGAGAGAGAGAGAGA
>OFHP01000173.1_pt1 | contig 50040 bp, 46 predicted proteins | sample 1521651 | NCBI WGS metagenome assembly OFHP01 (sample SAMEA3504105, study PRJEB24116) | mouse gut metagenome | biome: mouse gut; feature: mouse-associated habitat; material: faeces | place: Denmark | collected 2011 | reverse complement strand
AACCATAACACTCCTAGCTGCACAATAGTTATTTCAACTAATGTTAAAATCAGTTTTATTTTCTGTCGCAAACATAAAAAGATATATATCTTTGCCCCTAAAGAAAATCTTCTATTTTTACCATCCGTGCTAAAAACAAAACAATATGAAAATCATAGGGGGAATTTCCATATTTTTATTAACGGCTATTATGCTACTCCAAGTTTCCTGGCTAAACAGTATGAGAAACACCAAATTGCATGAATTCCAAGAAAAGAGTTCTTCTCTATTACAAAGGTCCATCAACGACTTTTTAGACGCTGAATTTATGTATCCGCAACATACATTTAATTGCAGCATGTTAGACAATCACATATTTCACTGGAAAGATACCAGCGTTCATATTTCTTCTCCAACTGAATTTCATTTTATGCTTCAACAAGTATTATACGACCATTTATATAAGAATCAATTATTAAATCTTCAACGTTTGGACTCTATTTACAAACAACAACTGTCCCGTCAAGGAATCACCGATACTCCGGTATTATATCTAAAAAATGAAATTGATGAAACAATTCTTCAAACCCATGCTCAGTCAACACACCGGACTGTCCGCACCAACCCTGTAAAAGTCGGCTATGAATATAAACATACAATCGTTGCCCTTTTCCATAAACCTCCTTTTTTCCACGATACATTTTGGCATTTGATTTTAGAATTCATTTTTTTAGGCAGTTTCACCGGATGTCTGCTGTGGCAATTGCAAATGACCAAGAATAAATTGCAAACGGCAAAAATACAATCCATGGGAATCGCACATTTAGAGCACGAACTGCGCAAACCGTTAGCAACACTCATCAACATAACTCATGACTGGATCATCCAAGAAAAACCAAGTGATAAAAAAATTCTGGAACTGATACATGCCCGTTTACTGAAAATATCCGATGTGACGGAAATGATGCTTTTCGCCTTAAAGCAAGATGAGCTGAAAATAGAAAGAACACCTATTGACATCCGGCAAGAACTAGAAACAACCGTCAGTATGTTCCGTTTATTGAAAAAGCATGCCCGGATAGATTATCAAATCAGAGAAGACATCAACCAACCGCTTCTGGACAATGTCTATTTCAGTTGTGTTGTAGCTAATCTTATAGATAATGGCATAAAATACAACAAAAACCCCAAACCGGAAGTCCGGATATATTTCGAAAAAGAAGCCGGAAACTGGATATTACGGGTCGAAGACAATGGCATTGGCATTCCCTCTAAAGCATTCAACCGGATATTCCGGCAATTCTACCGCATTGAAGACAAGCGCACATATAGTAAAACCGGTTTCGGTCTGGGGCTGGCTTTTATCAAAAAAGTAACAGACGCATACAAAGGAAGCATCACTATTAAGAGCATTCAGGAACAAGGAACGGTATTCACTATCAAATTTCCCTGTATATGAGACCATTGAGAATATTATGTGCTGAAGATGACGAGCTGGCAAGAATAGAAATTAAGCAGGAAATAGAAAAAGAGGGCTGGGAAGTCATTGAAGCTAATGATGGCAGAACAGCATGGAAAAAATTTCAGCAAACCCATCCTGACCTCGTTATTCTGGACGTAGATATGCCGGAACTTACAGGTCTGGAAGTCGCTCAATTGATTCTAAGCATTGATCTGCATACTCCTATCGTAATGTATAGTTCTTTAACAAAAGAACAAGATTTACAGACAGGACTTGACCATGGTGCTAAATGCTACATCATTAAAGACTATAGTCCGGCAACACTGATCCGGCAGATAAAACAAATCAACGAAACAGAAGTTTGCAGAATCCAGCATTTGACTCAGGATATCACTTTTGACCCGTTTAATTTTGAACTAAACAAACAAGGAGAATGTATCGTCTTAACCCCCATACACGGAAAAGTTTTACAAGCATTGTGCCGGAATGTAAACCGGTTAACGCAAAGGGACACCCTTCTCGAAATAGGCTGGGGAAATACGCAGGTGAACCTGGATGCACAATTGACCAAAGTGATTTCCCGGCTGAAACAACTATTTAATGACGTAGAAAACATAACCATCCAGACAGAATCCAAAAGAGGCTATTGGCTGAAAATAAAATAAGACCATTGATTGACAGGCAAGGGTAGAAAAAAGAAGATTTTTTCCGGTACTTTTTAGAAACAATCCTATATTTTTGAAACGGCAACAAAAGCCAAAAAGGAGAAAAGGGGCGGAGACGGCAAAATTTTCCCAAGTCAGCCAATCTTTGCCCCTAAACTCCCCTTACTAAGAAAGGGAGCGCAATGTAAACATTTTTTTCATATAGTTCTGATGCAAAGCGGAAGATTATAATGACTTTAGTTTAATTTTTTTCTCTCCCCGGCATATGGTCCCATCCTCCAGAATGCCCTCCATAATCACTGTATAAGGCCCAAAACTATCGGAAGTGGTAAAAGTACAACGAGCTTTCCCTTCTTTATCCGTGCAGACCCCGGGATTCCAGTAAATAGTCGGTCTTTTGTCCGGAGTGTCTTGCAATGCCAACCGAATAGAATCTACATCATACCGGGGTGTATAAAATTCAGCTTTCTTCTGATAGCCCAATAAAGAAAAATTAACCATATTAGGACGCGGTATTTCCCGCCGCACAAAATTAGGATTAGTGGTAATGGCTATCACTCCGTTTTCACCAGCATTACCCCAAAAATTAACAGACATTGGCGGACGAATATAATTAATGCTAAGTAAATCTTCCGGTTTCATCAGCAGAACATCTTCAAAATCCGTCTCGAAATCATTAACTACCAGCAACAAGGTTCTTCCGAAACGCTGCACAGAATCCCCATAGGCCTCTATTCCAGGCAATTCCTGCAATACTCTCCTCATGTCCCAGTCATGCATAGAAGCCAATTTTGCCGAATCAAGAGCATAATCTGACACATGGTCATAAAAAGAATACACTTTACGCACAGGCTTACGCTTTACGATTGCTTCATCTAAAATATATACCTTGACTCCGTTTTCATAATAATAATCTTTGGTAAAACGCTTATAAAAGTCATCCTCCCTTGCCATTTCGTTAGGGTCAAACGGAATCCTGACAGAAGGGGACATAAAATGATCCTGGTCTACCTGTACCTCTACACTACGCCGCCCACGTTTACTTTTTCCCTGCAACATAAATCTTGTACTATCCGGAAAAGCGATTCCGTCTATCATAAAGCGTCCGTTAGTATCCGCATGAACAATCTGAACCAGTCCCGTATTTGACAAAAGAATCAGATTAGCTTCAGAAGCATCCTTACCCCAGAAATTTTTTACCTTACCGGAAATGGCCTGTCCGCGCTCCATGTAATAATTCAATGTATCGTAACGTTCCTGCAAGACATCCGGCATTTTAAAACGACTCCATCCCTGGGTCAGCATCAATAAATCCAATAGACGCATAGTCGTTACCCTATGGTTCTTAAAATAAAAGGCAGGGTCCTCTATATAGCCTTTTAAATCAGAACTCAGTAAAAAATAAGATAAAATATGTCCTTGTAAGGAATCCTGTTCCACTTGTGCGTCATCCGTCACAGCTATAGAGAAGGAACCCCGTTTACTATGCAGACTATCAGCCATTACTTGCACTTCCAACTCTACCTGCTCCCGAATAAAATAATCCGGTTTCGTCGTTGTAACCACAATTTCAGAACGTTCTTTTTTATATATCAGACATACCCGTTCACTATATACATTATTTTTATCGTCTATTAATAAAAAATGCAATATGCCTTCAGGCAAATCCTCCACCCGCAACCGTCCTTTAACCCCGGCTTGAACAGGATAGCACATGACAGGCACTCCTTTGGCGTGTACCAAAACATAAAGATTCTCTATTTCAGGAAAATTGTCAGTAGCCATAACTACATATCCAACCATATCAGCATTTATCACTAACTTCAGTCCGATTCCACTCGCAACGGCATCCGGTAAATCAAATCGTTTTTGTTTACCGCCTTCCATCGAAAACAAACCATAATAATGCCGCCCAGGTTCTGCCGTCAGATTAAAAGCACCCATCCCTTTATGAACCGTCTGAACATAAGCAACTTGTTCATTCTTATCGTTCATAATCATACCGCTCACTTCACGCGATAATCCGTCTGGACCAATTACCTTCATAGCCACTGTTTGCTGACAACCCTCAAGTAAATTTCCGCCTTCAGGCAGAAAGGATACGATAAAATCTTTTCCGGGGTCAGGCAGATAAATGGTTTGCTCATATTTAAAAGGCTCCTCATCCTTAAAACGTACCAAAACTTTCTCGCCAAAATTAAGAGAATCCAGATTTATCCGGAAACTCCCCCGGTCATCAGTACGAACAATCTTTGTTTTTCCTCCCAAAACATAATCAACCCATACTTTGTCATACGATTCATTCCGACTATTATGGAAGCGAATGTCAGCAACATAAGCCTCATCAGTCTTTTCCCAGGTAATCGCAACCTGCACCTTAGATGATTGCGGATTGATAACCCTGATTTTTTTTCGGAAAATAAAATCATCCCCGGTATTCTGCATCCAGTAAGAATATGCCCGCAAAAAATAATCCCCTTGAGCTAATTTATCAGACAAAGGCACAAACCCCGAAAAAACAGAATCCCGGAAAGGAATCTTTAACCGGCAATACAAACTATCCTGCCTATCGCGTAACTCAACGTAAACAAAACGACTCAATTCAGAAGGAATATGAGTATAAGCATCAGTCAGAAATGCTCTGAACCATATTTTATCACCCGCCTCATAATGATCCCGGTCAGTTTGCAGGTAAACTTTCTCCTGAGGATATTGCCGTACTAATTTTAATAACTGAAGAATAACTTTTTGAGAAAAAGAATTCTCTTTTGACAAACCCAATGCCCATATACCCAACAACAGGAGTATAAATAATATGCTCTTCTTCATCTTTTACAAAAAATAAATTCGGACTCCCTATAGGTACAAAATATTTAAAAGGCAACCACATAGGGAATTAGCAAAGTTAATCTTTCTGACTACATTCACAAATTTTAAATAACAAAACCCGCAATGAAAGACAAATTCCTGCCTTTCTCCCTTTTATAAATATGAATACAGCAGTCATTCACCAAAGAAACAGAATTTTCTTTTTTAATCCCATAAACGAAAATTTATTACCTTTGTAAATTCAAGTGCTAAATCTAAAATGTGAAAGCTGATTTGCCCAATCATATGAATGACTATCAGGGTATACGTAAACTTTTAAAAAGTTATACTTATCCTGCAATGATTAATATGGTAGTATTAGCACTCTATAATATTGTCGACCGGATATTTATTGGCCAGGGTGCAGGCTCATTGGCAATCTGCGGATTAGCTTTGACGTTACCCTATGTTTCTCTTTTAGGAACAGTTGGTACACTAACCGGAGTGGGAGTAGCAATACGTATCCCAACAGCAATTTCTCTGGGCAATCTCCGGCTTGCCTGTAAAATATTAGGCAATGCTGTTATTCTGAATCTGATTCTTTCTGGCATTCTTATTATCCTTTCATTTTCTTACCTGGACAACATTTTATCCGCATTTGGCGGAAGTGAACAGACCATTCCTTATGCCCGTAATTATCTAAATATACTAATACCGGGAAGCCTGCTCACTAACCTGAATTTTACATTTTCCAATGCCATAAGGACTTCAGGTTTTTCCCGGAAATCCATGACAATTACCCTGACAGGAGTCATTGGGAATATCATTTTGGACCCCATATTCATATTTGGTTTTAATATGGGAATCGAAGGAGCAGCCATTGCCACTGTTCTATCTATGTCTGTTAGTTCTATCCTGATAGCCATTCATTTTTTTACCAGATCAACACCTTTGAAATTAAGTCTCACCTGTTTCAAACCCCAGCTACTGATATTACTCAGTATCATTGGAATAGGAATGGCTGCTTTTATTATGAACATCACCACCGGTATGGTAAATATTATCATGAACCGTTATCTCGTAAACTACGGAGGAGATTACGCTATCGGCGCATACGGTATTATCAGTTGCTATTCCATCCTGATAGCAATGCTTCTTATGGGGACCTGCCAAGGGATGCAACCTCTGCTAAATTACAATTATGCGACCGGACATACCCACTTCGTAAAATATACCTTAAAAACAGCCATACAGATAGGAAGTTATTTAGCCTGTACCGGTTTTCTTGCAGGAGAAATCGGAGCTCCCTGGTTAGTAAAAGCTTTTACAAACGATGCCGAACTATTGAAAATCAGCACACAAGGATTACGTCTTACTTTCATTGCTATGCCACTGACAGGTTTACAAGTAATCGTTACCAGTTATTTTCAGTCCATCCGCCAAGCTCCCAAAGCCATCACAATGAATATTTCACGGCAATTTATATTTTTAATACCAGCTTTAGGACTTTTTTCCCATCAATGGGGACTTACAGGTATCTGGCTTGCTATTCCGTTTGCCGATCTGATGGCCACCCTTATTGCTATCTTCTTTCTCTACAGAAACCGCCTTGTTTCCTCTTTGTGATTATCTTAATAATTCATATACATTCATCTCTTCTCCAACTACCCAAACCAAATCGCCAGCCTGAAAAACGGTAGCTGCATCCGGATTTCGCAAAGACGCTGTTCCACGCTCGATACCCACTACCACACACTTATATCTCTCCCGAATTCCGGATTCCCGGATACTTTTTCCGTTAAATGGTGATTCAGTATCCAAAACAAATTGTTTCAGGCAAACTTCACTTTGGGTAAGGTCAGAATCCGAAGGAGACAACGTCATTTCCTGCAACTTATCTCCAAACCGTTCCAACTGTTCATCACTTCCAATGACCTGTACCCGGTCCTGCGGATAAAGACGTTCCTTTCCGCCGGGAATATTTATACAGCTTTGGCCTCTGAAAATGGCCACCACCATCACCCCAAAGCGACTTCCCAACGCCAAGTCTGCCAAAGTATATCCCACCCACAAAGATTCTCCGGGAATAACAAAATCTGCCATATGTAAATCACGTGACAACAAATGTCCGGCAAAACGAGGAGGAACCCGGATTCCAGCTTGCCGGGCATACACTTCCCGGACCCTGAAATTTCGTAAAAAATGACGCTCAATTTGTATAGACTGTTTCTTCAGATACCGGGAATAAAACACCACTGCTACTACAATACAGGCAATGCCTAACAATAATGCTACCGAAGCCTTAAACAAAGTCATCACCACCACCATCACATACACAATAGCCAGTACAAAACGGAATAAAACCAAAGATACCAAATATGCCCTGCTAAAATAACCATCCTCCCACAAAATCCGGAACTCAGCAGAATGGTTTTTCTTGGCTACAATAGCCCTCAAAAAAGGAGAAATCAATAACAAAATAATGACTGTACACAATAAAGACCCCCAAAAACCAGTTATGTACAACTGGATTAATGGCACCAATGTGTGAAACGACAAAATCAGAATAGCTATGACAATAACAGAATAAATAACAATAACACGAATCAAAGAAGTCAGCAATCTTTTCCAGTTACTCTCATGGTTTACAACTCGTGTACCGGAAGTATAATGCTCAACAAAACGCTTCCATTTACGGGGTAAATGTTTTTCAACATAAGGATAAACAGGGCCTGCGGCCCGAATCATATAAGGAGTCAGAAAAGTGGTAATCACAGCAACTGCAACCACTATCGGATACAAAAAATTGCTGGTCACTTTCATGGTCGTACCCAAACCAGCTATAATAAAAGCAAATTCCCCCACCTGAGTCAGACAAAATCCCGACTGTAAAGCAGTTTTCAATGGCTGACCCGCCAAAATCACCCCCAAAGTACCGAAAGTGGCCTGTCCGATTAATACTGTCAGCGTAATAAAAATCACAGGCCATATATATTCTGCAATTACTCCGGGATCAACCATCATTCCAACCGAAACGAAAAAAATCGCAGCAAAAAGATCTTTCACCGGCTTGACCAGACGCTCTATTTTCTCTGCTTCAATAGTCTCTGCCAGAATTGAGCCCATTACAAATGCCCCCAAAGCAGACGAAAAACCAACATAAGTAGCAAAAACAACCATAGAGAGACAAAGTCCGAGGGATACAATCAATAATGTTTCATCACCCATTAATAAACGGGTGCGCCGGAAAAAAGTGGGAATAATATAAATTCCTGTCAAAAACCACAACAAGAGAAAAAACAAAAGCTTCCCAATACTGTATACCATCTCCACCCCTTCAAAATTTTTACTCACAGCCATCGTAGACAACATAACCATCAGCACTATAGCCACCAAATCCTCTATAACCAATATGCCAAATACTAATCCCGTAAAACGTTGGGTCCTTAAACCAAGATCTTCAAACGCTTTGTAAATAATGGAAGTGGACGACATTGCCAACATCCCCCCCAGAAAAATACTGTCCATTTGTTTCCATCCCATCAAAATGCCGGTAATATACCCCAACACTACCATACCCGAAATTATAGTCATAGCTGCAATTACGGCTGCTCCGCCAACTTTCATCAGTTTTTTAAAACTAAACTCCAGACCTAAAGCAAAAAGCAAAAATACAACACCGATATCTGCCCAAATCTGAACATTTCCGGTATCCATCACAGAAGGCGTCAAAGTAATATGGGAACCGGCAATAATACCAGCCACAATATACCCTAACACCAACGGTTGTTTCAATCGTTTAAAAATAAGTGTTGTCAAACCGGCAGCTCCCAATATCAATGCCAGGTCTGTTATTAAAGTTGGTAAATGAGACATATACACCTCTGAATTTGCCGCAAAGGTAAAGAATAATGTACAAAAAACAGCTTTCCCCGCCAAACCTTTTCTTGTTTAGTGCACATATGGCATTATATGGACAAATCTGCCGGGAAAATAAAAATCATTTTATAACCTTCCCATTAATAAATTCCAGAAATTTATCCCGGTAAGAATCGGATACCGGAATATAAGTCTTCCCGAAAACAATCCGGTTACGTTCAACAACGGCAACTTTATCTAAATTAACAATAAAAGAACGGTGAACCCGAATAAAGGAAGCAGAAGGCAAGGTTTCTTCCAAAGATTTCATACTAATCAAAGATACAACAGGACACGAAGCATCCTCCAGAAATATTTTCACATAGTCCTTTAACCCTTCTATAAAACAAATTTTTTGAAACTCTATTTTTAACAGTTTATAATCGGATTTTACAAATATACTATCTTCTTCTCCCCTAACGCTGGTTTTGCCAAAAGATTTCATTTCAAACCACTGCAAAGCTTTATTTGCAGCTTTAAGAAACTCCGGATAACTGACAGGTTTCAACAAATAATCCAAAGCATTTACCTTAAAACCATCCAAAGCATACTGCTCAAAAGCAGTTATAAAAATAATTCTGACATCCTGCCCTATCATTCCGGATAACTCCAGACCAGTCAGTTCAGGCATCTGAATATCCAGAAAAATCAAATCTACCCGCTCTTCCTCAAGCTTTTGAAATACATCCACAGCACTATTACAACGTCCTCTTAAATTCAGAAAAGAAGTACGTTTCACATAAGCTTCCAATAAATCCAAAGCCAATGGTTCATCGTCAACAATCAGACAATTCAGCTCCATAAATATTTAACTTATATATAAATACTTTGCTCTCAATCACAACACAAGCTCTGCAACATATGTTTTTCCTTCCAACTGAGTATTCAAACGATATTTTCCCGGATAGAGTAAGTCCAGCCGTTTCCTCAAATTTTCCAACCCAATCCCGGAACCACTCCGGTCATTGTCTTTTTTAGGATAGTTGCTATTTTCTATCCGGCAATGCATTTTCCCGCTATCCTCCACTTTAAAATAAATATGGACAAAAGATTTCTCCGTCAGACTAATACCATGTTTAAAAGCATTTTCAATCAAAGTAATAAAAAGCAAAGGAGCTACCAATACACCCTTGCCGTCGTCAGGCAACTCCACACGTAAATCCACTTTATCGGACAAACGCAATCCCATCAACTCTATATAACTTTTCATAAAAATAAGTTCCTGCTCCAAAGAGACAAACTGCTGTTTATCTTCGTACAAAACATGTCTTAGCAACCGACTCAAATCATGTACAGCATATTGTGCCCGCTCAGGAGCAATGGCTATCAGAGAATAAATATTATTAAGGGTGTTAAACAAAAAATGAGGATTGAGTTGATTCTTCAGATTTTGCAACTCTGCTTCTGCCCGCGCCTTTTCCAACTCCTTTTTCTCATCCTCAAGTACATACCAATTTTCCGTCATACGGATTGCAACACTTAAAGCTGCTGTCAAAGCCATCGTCATGCAATCTCTTAAAATGAATACAATTTTCGGAGGACCTCCTATATGAAACTTATTTCCCTGTATATTAACGACATAATAGCCGTGCCACCAATCCAATAACAAACTCAATACTACAAAAAGTACCAGATTTACCAATAAAAACTGAACCAATCCACGACGAAAAAGCAACCGGTCAATCAGAAAAAAATAATTACAATAAAAAACAATCATAAAAGCAACCGGCACAAATACATACCCCAGATATCTTAACCAGCTTATCGGCTCAACCTCTTTCCAGGTGAAAAAAAGTGGGAAACCAAATACAATCCCCCACCCTATAACCTGTATGACATATTTCAAAACTTTATTTTTCCTCATATCACAAAGATAACAATTTCTGAGAGAAATGCTCTATGATTAATATCCTCAGAATGATTTTACCGCCTTTCCGCTCCTATTCATACCGGATTGCTTCTATCGGATCCATTTCAGAAGCTTTCCGGGCCGGATACCAGCCAAAAAATATCCCCGTTAAAGTACAAACCACAAAAGAAAGAATAACAGAATACCATTCTACATACACCGGCCAGCCTGCAAATAATTTCACCATCCAAGCTGCTCCGATACCAATAATAACCCCAATCAATCCGCCTGTTACACTGATAAGAATAGCCTCTATCAGAAATTGTGCCAGAATATCCCTTCCTTTTGCACCAATAGACATACGCAGTCCAATTTCACGGGTCCGCTCAGTCACAGAAACATACATAATGTTCATAATTCCTATTCCCCCTACTAACAAAGAAATTCCGGCAATACACGCCAATAGCACCGTCATCATATCTGAAGTGGAATTCATCATAGTACTCAGCTCTTGTTGCGAACGGATATTAAAATCATCGTCATCTGTCACCCGCAACTTATGATTACGCCGTAAAATACCGGAAATTTCCTCTTCTGCATTTTCCGTCTGCTCTTCACTGAGGGCAGAACAAAAAATACTTTGTAAATGAGTGATAGCCAGTACACGCTTTTGAATCGTGGTATAAGGTGCCAAAATAAGGTCATCCTGATCCATTCCCATTGTATTATATCCCTTGGAGGACAAAATCCCTACAATCCGGAACGGTATTTTCCCAAAACGTATAATCTTTCCTACCGGATTCTCTCCATTGGTAAACAGGTTATCTACAATAGTCTTTCCAACTACACATACTTTAGCAGAACTGATGATATCCTGCTCCCCGAACATATCCCCCTCCGCAACAGAATATTTCCGGATTTCCAGATAATCAGGACTTATCCCATAAATAGAAGTCGGATAATTATTGGCACCAAAAATCACCTGCCCGCTACTGCTTACGGAAGGAGAACACGCAGAAACATAACGGGTTTCATTCACAATTGCTTCATAATCTTCTAATTTCAGACTCTGCATGGCAGCAGGGTCCTGGCGAACCCCGCCACGCATATCCGCACCCGGATGTATCATAATCATATTTGACCCCATCTCAGCAATCTGAGACCGGATACTTCGTTTAGACCCCTGACCGATAGCCAGCATTGTTATAACAGATGCCACACCGATGATAATTCCTAACATAGTCAGAAATCCTCTCATTTTATTATTCCCCAAAGCCCTTACAGCTATCCTGAATAAATTTGTAAAATTCATATTCGTAAAGTTACTGAACCAAAGAAAATTTTTCCTGCTATTCCTCCTGAAACTGTACTTTCATCCTTATTCCTCTTTCTCTGGCAATGAAGCCAAAGTGGCTTTAGCCGAAGCAACCCGGTTGTTGGGTGTGTCCTGAACCACCTGCCCATCTTTCAACACAATTGTACGGCTACTGTAAGCAGACAATTCCGGATTATGAGTCACAAACACAATAGTGCGTCCACGGGCATGCAATTCCTGAAAAAGAACCAAAATCTCAAAAGAAGTCCGGGTATCCAGATTCCCTGTCGCTTCATCTGCCAGTATTAAAACCGGATCATTCACCAGAGCTCTGGCTATAGCAACCCTTTGCTGCTGTCCTCCGGACATTTGATTGGATTTATGATAAAGCCGGTCATGAAGCCCTACAGAGTTCAGGGCTTCTATTGCCTTTTTTTCTCTTGCACGCGCCGATATTGCCGGATTGTACATCAATGGCAATTCTACATTTTCAATAGAAGTAGTCTTAGGCAACAGATTATAAGACTGAAAAACAAAACCGATTTTATGATTACGCAATGCAGCCCGTTCGTTCTTCCCCATCTGCCGTACAGAATAGCCGTCCAGCCAATACTCTCCGGAAGTAGGAGTATCCAGACACCCCAAAAGATTCAATAATGTAGATTTTCCCGACCCACTCGTCCCCATAATAGTTACAAACTCCCCGGCCTGAATAGTGAACGACACTCCCCGCAAAGCATGCACCGTCTCACTTCCTACCCTGAAATCCCGTTTAATATCTTTTAATTCTATAATAGCATTCATTTCATTCAAATTACTAATTATCCGCTCCGGTCTCACAAGAATCGACAAATCATTTTCTCCTATTACCTCCCGGTGGTTTAGGCATAAACGGACTAGACTCCGCCTCTCCGGACCGGGGAGGACCAGCTGTCTTTTTCCCCATCTGCATTCCCGTCACAACTTCCTCTCCTTCTTTTAAACCACTTTTTACTTCAACCCAGGAAATTAATGTGGTACCTATTTCTATCTCCTTTTCTTTCAGAATGTTTCCTTCTTTCACCCACACCGTCTTTTGCAAAGCACTATTTTCTACTGTTGCAGGTTTTAATATCATACCCGCCGCTTCCACTACACCTCGCTCCGGAACAAACTTCAATGCTTTGGGAGATATCGTCAATACATTATTTTTCTCCAGTGTATAAATCGACACCGTTGCAGTCAGACCCGGTTTTAATTTCAAGTCCGGATTAGGTGCACTGATGACAACTTCATAGGTTACTACGTTAGACTCCACTGTAGCTTCCAACCGTACCTGAGTTACAATCCCCTCAAAAACATCATTAGGATAAGCATCTACAGAAAACGTCACCCGCTGCCCCTCTTCAACCTGCCCTATATCCGCTTCATCAACGTCAGCAATAACCTGCATTTCCGTCAAATCCCGGGCTATTGTAAACAATGTAGGAGTCTCAAAACCTGCAGCAACAGTCTGACCTTCTTCTACTTCCCGACTAATAACAACTCCGTCAATAGGACTGGAAATTACTGCATATCCCAGATTCCGTCTTACTTTTATAATGTCTGCTTTACATTTATCATAAGTACTTTTCGCTTTCTCATAATTATAAACCGCAGTCTCATAATCACTATCACTGATTAATTTTTTTTCAAACAACAATTTATTCCGGACATAATTTTTTTGCTGATAATCGTATTCCGCCTTGGCATTTGCCAATTGGGCTTCCTGCGACTCCAGTTCAGCCTGCAAAGTCACCTTGTCCATCTCAGCGATTAGCTGTCCTTTCTTTACAACACTATTATAGTCCACATAAATTTTATCAATAATACCCGACACCTGAGTACCGACATCCACCTTGGTAACAGGTTCCACAGTTCCCGTTGCTGAAACCATATCTGACATTGAATTGCGGGCAACTTTATCCACTTCCCAATCAACCTTTGTTGTGGAATTGCAACCATAGAAACCCAAAGCCCAAAAGCCCAGAACGACAATAAGCCCGCCCATTGTAATAAACTTTCTGTTTTTCATTATATCAACATTTTAATTTCCGATTACTCTACCGTCATTTCCTTTCCCTGATAAAAATTCAGCAATTGTATATTCAAAATGGCCATATATTTTGCCTGAATAGATTCCAGACGGGCAGACTGTAAATTATTTTTCTCCGTCAACATTTCCAAAGTATTTTTCATTCCTAAAAAGAATTGTTCCTGGGTAAGACGAAAAGATAATTCAACAGCTTTCAGATTTTCCTGCGCCGCACGATAACGTTCCTGAGCTGATATTGCTTCCTGATACACATTTTCTACAGATTTCAACAAACTTTTTTGTACACTCTCGTAATTCAACTCTGCATTTTCTATATTTAACCTTGCCAAATTTACAGCTGTTTTGGTTGAACGATTACTGAAAATAGGTATACTTAATGTCAACCCTACATTTTCACCCCAATTATGCTTCACCTGACTACTCCAACTATTACCGGAAACATGACTTGTTCCCAACCCGGCGGACAACCGAAGACTCGGCAAATAACCTGCCCAGGCTTTTTCCTTTTCCACTCCGGCTATTTTTACATTCAATTGATTGTATTTCACCTCAGGACGGACACTCAAAGAAGTCAGAAAAACAGCCTCTTTTGCAGGCAACATCACCAATACATCCTCTTCAGATAATGCAGGTATAACCAACTGCATCGAATCATTCAGACCAAGCTCCAACAATTGTTTCAACTCTAAATGCGCATTTGCAAAAGAACTCTGAGCCACCACCAACTGATATTTATCTGAGGTATATTGCGATTCCAACTGTGCAAAATCTACTGGTGATAATAAACCGGCATCCATTAATTCTTTTCCACGACTACACTGACTTTCAGATACTTCTACAATATTTTCATTAATCTTTACCGTTTCATTGACGTATAACAACTGCAAAAAAGCTTGGGTAATAGCCAATTCTATATTATCTTCCGACTCCTCAATCGCCAATTCCTGCACTTGACTCTGTAAATCCATCTGCTGCAAATTCTTTTTCAGCTTTCCCCCCTGAAACAAAGTAACCGAAGAATTCAAATCATAACTCCCAGTATAACTATGCTTATCCCCACTTCCCGGATTCGGACGATTCATATAATTATGCGTTGAAGAAAAAGACAGCGAAGGAAGACGTTGCGCTCTGACCTCCTTTGTATTTTCAATGCTCTCCTCCAAAGCAACACGGCTTTTCCTGATTTGAATATTCTGTTGACGGGCATAATCTATACAAGATTTCAGACTCCATTCCTGAGGTTTTTCCTGTGATACAGCCGGCAAAGACAACAAAATCACTCCGACCACAATCCATTTCATTCCATATTTTATCATATCTGGTCCATTTTAATTCATTTTTCCTTCTTTCCTTACAGTTCTTTATGTTACAAATGTATTCCCTGTCTCACTCTCTCACAATTTAATTATATGTATTCCCGCTTTTTAACGACCAATAGCCCTTATTTAACGACCAATAAGCTTTGTAATTTTCTCTGATATAATTATAAATGGCATCTTTTTTGCTGAATTTTGCCCAAACATCCGATTACAAAAATTTACTTTATGAAACTGACAAAATGTCTTTATTTCATCCTTTGCACAGGACTATCACTATATACCCAGGCACAAATAACTGAAGAAAACACCGAAGAAGTGACTTTCGGAAACATGGATCACTGGATGGTACGTGTTGTTGACGAATCTTTTGTAATTGGAGGAAATACCAAATACCTGTATGAAATCACTTCCGGAGATACCCTCAGGAACAACACTCCTTATAAACCAACCATTTCACCCTGGGCCACATCAACCGTTATGGCCAAGGTTAGTGGCATTTATAAAGCCAGCGTAACCGTATTCCCGGAAAAAAGAGATACAGGCTATTGCGCACGACTTGAAACACGAATGGAACATGTAAAAGTATTGGGATTGATTAACATCTCCGTATTAGCAACCGGCACGATTTTTCTTGGCGAAATTATAGAACCAGTACGGGATACCAAAAATCCTCAAAGTAAACTCAACAACAATATTCCTTTTACCAAACAACCTCGGGCACTGCAATTTGATTATAAAGTATATCCGGGAGGACAACAAATCAAAGCCACCGGTTTCAGCCGCATTCAGAATATCCCGGAACAAAACAATGCAGAAGCATGTTTGCTACTACAATATCGTTGGGAAGATGAAAAAGGAAATATCTTTGCCAAAAGAGTCGGCACTGCATACGAACGATATGACAAAGAAATCAAAGAATGGCAAAATAATCACCGCATAACCGTCCACTACGGAGACATCACAGGAAAAGATTACTTTAAACCTTATATGGGACTTATAAAAGGAGAAAATATACCACACAGCCTGAACAGTAAAGGCGAAATGGTTCCTATTCAGGAAATCGGATGGGCAGAACCTGGCACTACTCCCACACACATCATCCTGCGTTTTTCTTCCGGACACGGAGGAGCTTATATCGGAACACCAGACGCTAAATTCTGGGTTGACAATGTAAAGCTTATCTATTAATACACAGAAAATAGAAGAGATAATCCTTCAAAACACTACAAAGCAAGATCTTTCCGTAAATCATTGACCATCATCTCAGCAAAATGTTTGGATGCACCCGAAGGCCCTAAACGGTAAATAATTTCATCATAATTACGTAACATTTTTTCACGCTCACGTTCACTGTACAGAATTCTGGACAACTCATTCAAAACATTCCGTTCCGTCAAATGTTGCATCATCAACTCTCTAACAACCTCCCCTCCAAAAATCAGATTGACTAAAGAAATATATTTTACTTTTACAAAAGTCTTAAACAGATAATAACTCAAACGTCCCCCTTCTCCGTTATAGCATACAACCTGAGGTATTCTTAACAAAGCAGTTTCCAAAGTTGCCGTACCAGAAGTAACCAATGCTGCTCTAGCCTGACTCAACAAACGATAGGTATCTCCATATATAATCCGAACCGGTACATCTTTCACATAAGGAGCATAATCCGTCTCGGTCATGGAAGGTGCTCCTGCAATAACAAACTGATAATTCGGGAAATGACCGACCATTTTTAACATTGTCGGTAACACGTATTTCAATTCTTGCCTCCGGCTACCAGCCAATAAAGCAACAATAGGTTTATCCGGCAATTTCTTAGCAGTTATAAATTCTGTAAAAGTTTCCATAGAGTGAGAACGACCCGCAATCGCATCAACCAAAGGATTTCCCCCATATTGCACAACATAATTATATCTCTCATAAAACGCTGTTTCAAAAGGAAAAATGGTATACATCCGGTCTACATAACGCTTAATCTTCCGCACACGTCCCGTATTCCAAGCCCATAATTTCGGTGAAATATAATAAAATACCCGTATACCATAGTTCTTTGCAAAACGCGCAATACGCATATTAAACCCTGCATAATCCACCAAAATAACAACATCCGGCTTCCAGGCCAAAATATCTTCACAACAAAACCGTATATTGGCTTTAATTTTATGCAAATTTTTTAACACGGTTACAAATCCCATAATCGCCGTATCCTTATAATGGCGAACTATTTCAACTCCGGCATCACGCATCAGATCACCTCCCCATCCCCGCACCACAGCCTCGTCATCCTCTCTTTTTATCTCCTTGATTAAGTTGGAAGCATGTAAATCCCCGGATGCCTCTCCTGCAATAATGTAATAACGCATAAAAAGTAAAAATTAACACAAAAGGTAAAGCTATAACCTTCCAATAAAACTATATGTACAAAGATAGCAAATTACAAGCCAAATCACTATTTTTGTATCCAATTATACAAAATTTAATCAAACCTTCCGGTTATAATCATACACTAATATCGTAGCACACATATGGATATTGCAGGAAAAAAAGTAGCATACATTACTTTGGGCTGTAAACTCAATTTTTCTGAAACATCAACCATCAAACACAGTCTGGAAAACGCAGGAACACAAACGGTTGACGAAAAACAAGGAGCCGATATTTTTATTATAAATACCTGTAGCGTAACGGATATGGCAGAAAAAAAAGGACGCCAGCTAATCCGTAAAATCATTCACCACAATCCGGATGCTTATATTGTTGTCGTTGGCTGTTATGCACAACTAAGGGCCAAAGAAATCAAGTCTATTGAAGGAGTCGATTTAGTACTTGGTGCCAGCGAGAAATTTAATGTAGAACATTATTTAAAACATTTGGAAACAACAGCACTATCAGAACCTCATTCATGCGATATTTTCAAACTATCCCAGTTTGATCTTGCTTACTCATTTGGCGACCGGACACGTTGTTTCTTAAAAATACAAGACGGATGTGACTATTTCTGTACCTATTGCACCATTCCTTATGCCAGAGGCCGCAGCCGAAGTGCCGATACGGCACAAATACTGAAAGCAATCCGGGAAGTGGCGGCAAAAGGAATAAAAGAAGTAATCCTGACCGGAGTCAATACTGGTGATTTCGGCAAAGGCCAGACTACAGATTTCCTAACCCTAATCAGACAACTTGACCAAATGGACGAAATAAAAAGATACCGTATTTCTTCCATAGAACCAAATCTGCTTACAAATGAAATTATTGAATTTGTTGCCGGTTCCCGGCACTTCATGCCTCATTTTCATATTCCGCTGCAATCGGGAAGCAATGAGATGCTCAAACTAATGCACCGTCGATATACCCGGGAAGCCTTTGCAACAAAAATAAATACCATAAAATCACTTATCCCGGATGCCTTTATCGGAGTTGACACAATCGTCGGCATGAGAGGCGAAACAGAAGACTATTTCAAAGAAGCCCGTGATTTCATCGAAAATCTCAACATCTCACAACTACATGTATTTCCCTATTCAGAACGCCAAGGAACCAAAGCATTAGAAATTCCTTTTATTGTTCCCCAAGAAGAAAAACATCACAGAGTAACAGAATTACTTAATATTTCCAACAAAAAATTACACAAATTCTATCAACAATGTGAAGGCCAAACCCGCCCCGTTCTTTTCGAAGAAACCAAAACAGGCCGACACATTTGCGGTTTTACAGACAATTACATCAAAATACAATTACCATACGACCAAACGCTGGCAAACCAGATTATCCCAGTTCCTCTGAAAACAGAAATATTAGCCATAGAAGAATAGCATTTTTAATATAAAACTCAATCCGCCATAATAATTGTGCCTTATTAACAATATTTAATTAGGCCATAGAAACAGATTAAACTATCTTTGTATAGAATCAATTTCATAGTTTGTTTCTGTTTAGGGTTAGTGATCAAGTCGCCGTTTTACTTCGGCGACTTATTTTTTTATTTCATACAATATTGCTATTTTTGGCATTCATTATAAACCCTATAACTACTCATGCAAGTATTAATTACCGGTAGTGCCGGTTTCATTGGTTTTTATCTGACAAAAGCCCTTTGTACCCAAGGAATCAAAGTTTATGGTATAGATTCTCTGAATCATTACTACAACGTCAACCTAAAACATGCCCGTCTGAAAGAATGTGGCATTCAGCCTTCCGGATACGGACAAGAATGCACATCTGCACTTTTCCCCGGTTACCGGTTCTGCCAGACAGATTTATGCGACAAAAACATGCTGGAAAGTATTTTTAAACAAAATCATTTCGATTGTATCATCAATCTGGCAGCTCAGGCAGGAGTACGTTACAGCCTTACCCATCCGGAAACATATGTGGAAAGTAACGTAGCTGGATTTCTTACTCTATTGGAACTCTGTCGAAAACACAACTGTAAAAAACTGATATATGCTTCTTCCTCTTCTGTATATGGAAACAGTCGGGAAGTTCCTTTTAAAGAAAGTGCCAGAGTCGACCAACCAGTCAGCATTTATGCGGCAACCAAAAAATCAAACGAGTTGATGGCATATACCTACTCTTGGCTTTATCAGATTCAAACCATAGGTCTGCGTTTTTTCACAGTTTATGGCCCCTGGGGACGACCAGACATGGCACCGATACTATTTGCCAGTTCCATTTGTCAAAATACTCCGATAAAAGTATTTAACAACGGAAAACTATCCCGTGATTTCACCTACATCGACGACATAATAGAAGGTATAGTTAAAATCATAAACAAACCAGGACTGGTTCGCGAAGACACTCCGGGAGTCCCTGCTGTAATTTATAATATTGGCCACGGCTCCCCCATTCAACTCATGGAATTTATCAACCTGTTGGAAGAAAATATTGGCCAAAAAGCCCGGAAAGAATTCGTTGGTATGCAACCCGGCGATGTATATCAAACTTGGGCAGATACAACAAAACTCAAAGAAGATTACAATTATACTCCCACCACTTCTCTGGAAAATGGAATCAAAAAATTCGCCGAATGGTTTAAATCCTTCACCCCCTGCCTATGAACAAAAATATTTTTAAATCACCCATCAGACATTTTATAAAAACCAAAATCAACGGAGGAGCCATTCTCCTCTTTGTTGCCTTGGCTGCCATGATTATTGCCAACTCTCCCCTCCGCGATATGTATAATGCCTTTTTTGCAAAAGAAGTTGTACTACGCTTCGGAGATATAAACCTATTCCAGATAGAAGGTTCCAACATGACCATCATGTCATTAATAAATGATGCATTAATGGCCATTTTTTTCTTCTCAGTCGGACTTGAAATCAAACGGGAACTATTAGTAGGTGAACTCTCCAGTCTCCGGAAAGCCCTTCTTCCAGTCATTGCAGCATTAGGAGGAATGATCATTCCTATCATCATATTCAGTATAATATGCCCGGAAGGACCGGGAACAAAAGGGGCAGCCATCCCCATGGCAACAGATATCGCTTTTTCCCTCGGTGTATTATCCCTATTGGGCAAAAGAGTTCCTCTCAGTCTGAAAATTTTCCTTACAGCCTTTGCTGTCGTAGATGACATCGGAGGAATCATTGTTATCGGAGCATTTTACAGCAATAATCTGATTTTAGAATATCTCTTATGGGCCGCATTATTTATTTTTATCCTATGGTTTGGTGGCAAGCTCGGTATTCACAGCAAACTCTACTACATATTTTTTGGCATCATTGTATGGTACCTCTTTCTTCATTCAGGTATTCACCCAACAATTGCAGGAGTGATAGTCGCTTTCACCGTACCGGCCCGGCCAAAACTAAACATTTACAAATACGTTGGAGAAATCCGGAACAGTCTTCAAAAACTTCCTGAAACTGCGGACCTGGCTGCCAACAAATACATGCTCAGCAACTCAGAATTATCTATTCTACGACATGTTGAATCAGTCTCCGACAAAGTAATCAGCCCTCTGCAATCCATGGACGACAACTTACACCCGCTAGTCAACTACGTGGTAATGCCCCTATTCGCTTTTGCCAACGCCAGCATTTCCTTCGAACACATCAGCCTGACAGATTTGAAAGGAGTAACCCTTACTATTTTTATTTCTTTAATTTTCGGTAAACTAATCGGAATATTTTCCTTCACCTGGTTATCCGTAAAAAGTGGTTTCCTGAAAATGCCCGACCACATGAACAACAAAAGCTTGCTGGGAATCTCCATGCTTGGTGGTATAGGATTTACAGTATCCCTTTTTATTGCCAATCTGTCATATGCCAGTCTTCCTGAATTAGGTCCTGTTCTACTTAACCAGGCAAAATTAGGAATCATCAGTGGTTCTGTTTTCGCAGGTATCATGGGATACTTGATACTCAACCACTTCTATCCCAAAGAATCAAACCAGTTAAAACACAAAAATAACAAATAATCATTTGAACAAATAAACCACTAACAACACTGATTTTTTTATTAAAAAACACCTATTTTTTTGTTTTTCTCAAAAACACCTCTATCTTTGCAATCGTAATTGGAGAGATGGCAGAGTGGTCGAATGCGGCGGTCTTGAAAACCGTTGAAGGGCAACTTTCCGGGGGTTCGAATCCCTCTCTCTCCGCAGAGCCCCAGTGACGAACGGGGGACAATATACGACAAATCCTGTAAAATCAAGGTTTTACGGGATTTTTTCTTTTCTCTATTGAATATCTCAAAGACACGAAAAAGCCCCGTTTGGACAAAGTTTCGTTACTAAATCGTTACTAAAAATAGTACGAGGATTTTAGTAACGATTTTTAGGATAAGTATTTGATTTGTCGCTTGTTGTCAAGAAAATGTCTGCTCATAACCCAATTATTAACCGTTCCTTCGCCGCAAGGATTTAAAAGGAACAAAAAGAAGGTCATATGAGTAAAAGTACATTCAGGATTCTTTTCTATGTACGGAAGAATCAGCTAAACAAAGAGGGAAAGGCGGGTATAATGATTCGTCTTACTATCAACGGCGATACATCGCAGTTTAGTTCCCGGTTGGAGGTAGACCCCAGCTTATGGGATGTAAAAAGCCAGAAAATGAGCGGCAGTTCATTGAAAGCACGCCAGTTCAATTCACTATTAGATGATGTACGCACATCGTTGAAAAATCATTTTCACGACATTGAGACTTACGAAGCCTATGTTACAGCTGAAAAAGTACGGAATGCTTTTCTAGGTATATCTGTCCGTCAGCAGACACTGCTGACAACTTTCCGCAAATACAACGAAGACGTGCAAAAGTTGGTAGGCATCAGCAAGAGTGCTGCCACCTACGCCAAATACGACCGTTGTATGCGGCGATTGGAGGAATTCATGCAAGCGAAATACCGAATCAAGGATATTGCACTCAAAGAAATCTCGCACGTATTCATTACGGATTTCGAGACTTATCTGCGCACGGAGAGTCGATGCAATGAGAATACAACAGCCAAATTCATGCAGACGTTCCGCATGATTATCATCAAGGCAAAGAATAACGGTTGGATATTTGCCGACCCGTTTATTAATTACAAAATCCACTTGAAAAGGGTTGATCGAGGTTACCTGACCGAAACTGAAATCAAGAAGATTCTAAAAAAGCAATTTACTTGTAAGCGATTGGAGCAGGTTCGCGATATTTTCATTTTTTCTTGCTTCACGGGGTTGGCATATATAGATGTGCGAAATTTAACTAAAGACAATATCCAAACCTCGTTTGATGGTAAATTATGGATTATGACCGCACGTCAGAAGACGGATACCACTGTAACTGTCCCATTATTAAAAGTACCACAGGCTATTCTGAAAAAATATGAAGGTACACAAGCTGACGGGCGTTTGCTACCTGTGTTGAGCAATCAAAAACTCAATTCGTATCTGAAAGAAATTGCCGACTTATGCGGTATTACAAAGACCATCACTTTCCACCTCGCACGCCATACGTTTGCGACGACTATGACACTCGCCAAAGGTGTTCCAATTGAAACAGTCAGTAAAATGTTGGGGCATACCAATATCACCACAACACAGATTTACGCCCGTATTACCAATGATAAAATCGGCCGGGATATGCAGGCATTATCGGGGAAATTAGGAGAAATAGAAAAAATCGCATTAGAGGCATAGTTATGAAACGAGGAATTATTACCATAGAAACAAACCATATTAGGGGTACTTTATCTTCGGAGGGAACTATCCAGATGACTACCGAAGAAATTGCTTCACTATTTAATGTTACAGTTGCGTGCATTGAACGGCATATTAAAAAGATATTTGCCGGAAAAATGCTGTATGAGTGCGAAGTGCGGACAAAACATGTGGACATGTTTGGAAGCAAACGGTGTATTATTGAATATTATAATCTTGATATGATTATTGCTCTCAGTTTTCAAATTGACACTTATTCAAGCAAAGTGTTTCGGAAATGTATTGGGAAACAAATTCTCCAATCATTGAAAATGAAATCGTTACCCCCAATTATTCTACAAATTCCCATTCATACAGGTGAAGCAAACTGATTGATCGAAGGGAGTGTCTATAAATTTCAGGCACTCCCATTCTAATTTTTCCTGTTACTTTCGTTGCACACTATTTAAATCATCCTCTTCCATTCGACGGTTTAAACGCTCTCGCATTTTATCAATAAAATAAGTCCGGCTGTCATTCTTGCGTCGTTTTATATCCGTGTAAGCATTATAAAAATGACTCTCTTTTATCGTAATACCGAATATCTTATTAAAGGAAGAAGCCAATTCCGTAATGGTTATCTTACCTCCATCAATACATCCCATTTCCTGCAAACCATAAATCAATTCCACATAATCTATTAAGGTTCCATTCCATTCATGTAATGAATGTATCGGTGGATGAGTTTTCCCGTAACGTTGCAATAAATCCAGTTCCGTGGTAATATCATCAATAGCTATATCTAAAAAACGAATCTGCGGACTGTGTTCCGGCAAATACTTGCGTAGACTATATAAGCGGATACGGGTATACCGTAATGTACGGAAAATCACGGTACAATCCCGTTCTTCATCACAAAAAAACTGAAGTATCCGATTAAATTCATGGAATAATTCGTCGGTAACGGCAGCAGAAGCTATTTCCACTAAATTGTCTGTTGTTATATGATGTGCCATTTGTTTATCATTTAAATTATAAATCCCAATTATTATATCATAGTTATATACTTCCCTATCAATAATGATAAAGGAGGGGATTTATTTTTTAAAGGTTCACTAACAGCACCACATAAAAACCATTAATTCTTAGCAACTCTTTTTCATTGAATTATATATTGATATAAAATTATAAATACCAAATTAATTTATCATTATTTTAAAGAAAAAATGTGTTGTATTCACATCCTTCCAAGCTATTTATGCCACACTAATAGTGATATATTCACTACGTAAACAACATAGATATGTGTTTTTATTCAGGCCAGAATGTTTTTTGGAAAAACATAGTTCGTTGATTGAATCTGCCTTTACTCCGTTTACCTCCATGTATGCTGTCAGTCGGTCATATCGTGTTGTCGTTACGTTGCAGGAGCAAAGGTGTTTACGAGGTCTTTACGGAGGTACAAGGTCGGAGCCTTGCGGTTTGTAAAAAAATCTTCCCTGCGTCTCTGCGTTAGCGAGGTATTTATTTTCCAAAACCTTGTACCTCCTAACCTCTACACCGATAAGCTCCCGAACGAAACGACCGATACGACCGAAAGACGCATCAAAAAAAATGTCGGATAAACGGAAAGGCAGATAAAGTTTGGAAACTCACTCCCTCAACTCCCAAATCCGCATCAAATCAAAAAGGAGGTCACCATGAGAACAAACATCAACATTCAACAGGTCAGCGAAGTGAAAATCAGTTACCGCCCCAAAGTAAAAGCGAAAGACAGATATACTATTCAGTGCTCCGAGGACGCTTATAAACTGCTGACGAAAGAGGCATTTGACAATGATACTTTGGAATATAAAGAATACTTCAAACTTATCTTACTGAATCAAGCAGGACAGGTGTTAGGCATTACTAGTATTTCCGAGGGAGGAATGAATAGCACAATAGTCGATGTACGGCTGATATTACAGACCGCATTACTAACGCATAGTTCATCCATTATTATAGCACATAACCATCCAGCCGGGGCAACACATCCCAGTAAACAAGACGATGCAATAACGCATCAAATAAAAGAGGCTGCTAAATTATTGGATATTAAACTACATGACCATCTTATCGTGTCAAGAGCCAGCTATTACAGCTATGCAGACGAAGGAAAGCTATAATCATTTACCCCTTTAATAAAATGACCATGACAACAACAATACGAATTAAACGCTGCTTTCAAATTATGTTGCTTGCAATATGCTTCTCTCTTTTACGTTGCATATTGGGAGCATTGTATATTATCGGAAAGCCTCTTTGGGATATTGTCCACATTGCATACCGGATAATAATAGGCTTTGTTGGTTTTATCCTTTCGGTTATCGCCTTTTTCGCTTTCATCCTTTGGTTACTCACCCTTTAATCCGTATCGACATGAGAAAGAGAAATAATAAAACAGCAGCACAGCAGTGCAGGTATTACGAAGTAGACGATATTTTCGGGTATATGGTGGAAACGTACATCAACGGTAACATATCCGTGTTCCGTGAACTTTACACAGAACTGAACAAGGACGCACGGAAGGACTTTATAGACTTTGTTTTTAAGGAGGTCAAGTCGCAGTACCGGATTGAGATTATCAAGAAAACCATTTGACAAGAAGACCGACAACATCATGAAAGGAACCGACCACTTTAAGAGAACGATACAAATGTATTTGGAACAGAGAGCCGCAGAAGACGCACTCTTTGCCAGGAACTATCATAACCCGTCCAAGAGTATAGATGATTGTATTACTTATATTTTAAACTATGTACGGGAAAGCCGTTGCAACGGCTTCACGGACGGAGAAATCTACGGACAAGCCATACACTATTATGATGAGAAGGAGATAAAGGCAGGCAAGCCATTAAACTGCCAAGTGGCAGTGAACCATGTAGTGGAACTCACAGCAGAAGAAAAGGCAGAAGCACGGCGGAACGCTGCACGCAGATATGAGGAGGAAGCACTCCGCAAACTGCAAAAACGCACTAAGACAAAACCACACAAGCAGGAAAATACAACCCAACTTTCACTATTTGACTTTTAACCCATGAAACCGAAAACACGCCTACAAAAAGAAGTCGCACGTTTGAGTAAGCGATTACCGGAACTAACTGCCACACAGAAAGCATACGCTTTCCGAAATTGTTGCAAGCATTATGCCATCAAGAGGGCTAACGGCACAAACATCTGCACCGAGTGCGGACGCTCGTGGATGAGTGTACACAACCTTGCTGATACTGTTTGCGGATGCACCTGCCCACATTGCGGTATGGAATTAAAAGCGTTACGCACCCGAAAGAGCGTTTTCAGCGAGAACGAGTATTTCTCTATCGTCACCACCTGCAAGCAGTACCAAGTGATTCGCTTCTTTTTCGTTAAATCCCGATACAAAGCAGGACAACCCGCCGAGTATGCCATTTATGAAGTGGTGCAAAGGTGGGTTGCTCCCGACGGCAGGACAACAACCGTTGCCCGACTGCGTGGCATGTCGGTGTTTTATTACGACCAATGGGTGGAATACAGCGACATGGAGATACGAAAGAACGGAGAACTTCGGGCATATGATATAAATCCCGTCTGCATCTATCCCCGCCACCAGCGTTTCATTCCCGAACTCAAACGCAACGGATTCAAGGGGAACTGCCACAACATCCAGCCTTTCAAACTCTTTACGGCTATTCTTTCGGACAGCCGGGCGGAAACGCTGCTGAAAGCTGGACAATACTCCATGTTGCGCCACTATATACGCAGTTCTTTCGACATGGGACGATATTGGGCATCAGTGAAAACATGTATCCGCAACGGTTATACTATTCCGGACGGCTCAATGTGGTGCGACACCGTAGACCTCCTGCGGCACTTCGGCAAGGATACGAACAGCCCGAAGTACGTTTGCCCCACCGACCTCAAAGCCGAACACGACAGACTTTCACACAAGCGCAACAAGCAGACAGAGCGGGAGAAGTTGGAGGAACGTATCCGCCAAGCGGAGAAACACGAGAAGGCATACCGCAAACTCAAAGGCGTATTCTTCGGTATAGCGTTCACGGACGGCACTTTGCAGGTGCGTGTATTGGAGAGCGTGGCGGAGTTTGCAGCGGAAGGGACGGAACTGCATCATTGCGTATTTACCAACTCCTATTTCCTTGAAAAAAACTCCCTTATCCTATCCGCAACCATTGACGGCAAGCGCATAGAAACGGTGGAGGTTTCCTTAAAGACATTGGAAGTGGTGCAAAGTCGTGGCTTGCACAATTTCAATACCGAATACCACGACCGTATTGTAAATCTTGTAAACAACAATATGAACCTTATCCGTGAACGGATAAACGCAGCAGCATAATATCAATTTAATAATATCAAATTATATGGACGTAAAATTTGAAACCCTTGTGAGCGTGTGGGACAATCAAATCCCGAAATTGCTAATCGACTTTGTGAACACCGCCGTGTTCACAAGGAGTGAGAACGAATTAAGAACCGCCATAGCATATTTGTCTGAAAGTACGGACTTCGACAAATTCTTTGCCTATGGTTATGGCAGTCATCATTTTTGGTTAAACCAACGGCTGCCAAGCGATACAAGCAAGTGTATGGAGAACAGATTACTGATTGTTGAATTTTAACTGATGCGATTATGACAACACGAATGACTGTCAACGGAGTAAGTACCTGCACAGAGGCAGGTACGGAAAAATATGAACATTTCCAATTGGGTATCGGCAGAAGAAGTCGCCCCCTTGTGCAGTACGATTACCGTCATACTGACGGGGAACTATTCTCCTGTGTCAAACCCTCATTAGAGGAATGCCGAGCCGAACGAAACAAATGGCTCGCGGCAAAGGAAAGAAAGGAGGACAACCGATGAATACAGCCTATCAAACGCTGATAGTAAAGTTCAGCGAGCCTATTACGGCATTGGACGGCATATTTGACGATGCCGAAGTGTGGGGAACGGACACCCTAAAAGGATGGATTGACAACTACGAGAGTAGCAGGTTTACCGCTATTGGCACCCATACGGCAGTTATTACGAGCGAGTACAACATGGCGGGTGTAAAATTATGGTTGGAAAAATTCACGCCCATAACTGAGAAAATAGAATTTTAAGCATTTAGGCGGCAGACGCTTTGCCGCCCTACTTTCTTTCAGTGAGCAGGAAATGGCGGATAAAGAAAGTAGCAAAGAAACCCCTGTCCCAATCTACGATAGTATTCACAAAAAAAGGTTTTAATTATGGAAGTAATCAAACAGAACGGAAAAATCATATTGTACAGCGACGACGGAATAAGCATAAAGATGATTTTCAGAAACCTTACAGGCAAAAATTTTCAAGGTCAGGAATATGCCGATTATATCCGGTATATTGCCATCGAAAGTATGGGATTTAAACCTGGGACTATCGAATATTCCAGAGATGGCAAGATTATTGGAAAAGGGAAAATCCCAACCGTATGAAAAAGGGACTTACTTAATGACGGATGCTAAAATGTATGCCATACCCCAACAACAAACCAACTCCACCCAGAACATAGCCTGCTGCTACACTGAATTCCGTTCCTATGGCATAACCGATTATCCCCCAAGCCAATGTCAATACCGCACAAAGGAGGAAGCTTAGAATCCGAATTGAAAACATCAGGATACAACCCGCCAAAACACCTCCGAATATCCACCACGACGCGAAATATACTCCGCACACTATGGCAATTAAAAGTATCTCCCCACCTACAATCTTCCTGTTTTTATATTCATATATCGCGCTAAGCACACCTTTGCGCACATTTTCGGAAGAATCAAACATACACGTTTTGTTTTATATTTAGCAGAGCAAATTTATATTTTATTATGCTATGAAACAAATTCATCTATACCATACAACAATCATAATCCCATTCAAGCAAGTCGTCTTCACGTTCACATTCTTTTATATATTGCTGATACTTTTGTTCCCGTATATCATCATCCCTGCATTCTTTCCAAAACAAAATTCCCAAAACCGTTATTAAAACAATAGCTATAACAAATATTCTTCTTCATGGATGAGATTGTTTTTCGAGCAGATAGTCGGAAAAATTTCTTAATTTACTCAATTTTGATAAAATTGAATTTACAGGTTTCATATTATTCAGATTTAAATTCTTTCAATTTTAATATCAAATTCTCTGTTAAAGTATAAGTATTCTGTAAATATTCTTGGTTTTCAGACAGTTTCCTGAGTGCATCGACAGACATATTTATCAATGTATTTACTCGCTTTTTTTTATCCTCCGAAATATCAGGATTGCCGGCATAATTTTCCCACAGCCCGATAATTTGACAGGTAACTTTTTCCCAGTCGTGAAACAGATGTTTTAATATCTCATGTATTTGCTCCAGTTCCTTCAATAAGCCATTATCAGTCTCACTCAATTTCTGTAGTTCGCACAGAATAAAGAATATTTTTTCTTTTTTGTCACACATAATCCCTGTTACTTTTAGAATCTACCATCTTTCTTTTTAAAACTACCGCAATAGCAGTATATCTTGGGCGTATAATATTCCGTATTTAGCTACATGAAATCTGAAATAGATAAATATGTAACACAAGCTATACGAAAACGCAGAGAGGAGCTTGGGATTAGCCAGGAAGCTCTTTCCTACCTAATTGAGCGGACAGGAACCTGCATTGCCAATATTGAAAACGGAACTCGGAAATATAACGTCGCTCATCTTAATTTAATTGCTATCGCATTAAAGTGTTCTATTAAAGACTTCTTTCCTGACAAGCCCATATTGCCAGCCCGGACAAAATAAAATAGCCGACGACGATTAGAAAATCCAATCTGCCGCCGACCTTCAGGCTTGTGTGCAAACTAAACCTTTGGAAGGGTTCCTGAAAAACTAAAAATCACAACTTATGTGGCGGTGCTTTCTTCAGTGTTGACCAGCGAGGTCGCGATAGAAATTAACATTAGTATCATCCGTACTTTTGTCGCTATGCGGCAATGGATAACAACTCCTCCTCCCGTTGATAAAAATGCAGAACTCCGGGAAGAAATTGAAAGCATACATAGAAGACGTCTTCGCCGACCAGAACGACATCAACGAAGACACCCGGATGCAGCTTGAACTCATCAACCAAACCCTTGCCGAGTTACAGGTCCGTCACAAAGAACACGAGAAGAAACCCCGCCCCCGAATCGGATTCATAAGATACGACGAAGATTCAGCGGAAAAGTAAAAAGGTGCTTGTGCCGTTACATTCGCCGGGGATTGTCTCACATTGCTGCGGATATGGAGCGGTACTGGAGCGGCACTCCTGCGGTGGTGGTCGCACGAGTACCGCAAGGATACCGGACCAATACCGGAGGAGTGCCGGACCTATAGTAGCCTATCCATAGCCCATCCCCGGTAAATTTCAAGCAATTACAAAGCAGATTACCCTGAAAAAGTTGACTACCCCCAAAGTAAACCTATGTCAGTAAATCATAGCGATACACAGGGCTGGGGTATCCCCCTCATATCCTCCGACCTCTTTTCTTTTTCTTCCTCTTCCTCCTTAGTTCTTCCATCCACAGCGGTTCTGCATAATCGGGCACCGGATTTGCCGGGAGATTCAGCAAACCGCCCAAACCTCCCGTTTCATGCTCCTGCCGTCTTTCAACGCTTTCCGCTTGTCGGCTGCCATCATGCACTTGCTTGTAATTCCAATCCTTATTTTCCGGACTTAGGCTCCATCCTTCGGAGTGGCAATTCTCTGCGAACCTTTCTTGAAACGCATTGGCAGAAAACTCTTTCCCCAGTCTTGAACCATTCAGTACTGTCCGGTTTCCGTGGTCTATGAACGTCACCCCGTAAATCCTTCCGCCCTCATTCTGTCGGAAAACAACACCGATGCCTTTTTCCTTTAACCGTTCTGTAAAATCTTCCCTGTTCCTGACTTGCGGCATGACCTGTTTCAACACAAGGTACAACTTCTCCCGAATCCGTTCCTCCCGGATAAGCTGTGCCGATTCTCTGAATCTCTCCTCCAAAGCCTCACATCCCACCAATTTCCCGAACAGGGAAGATTTCAACGGGGTTCCCATCCGTTTCCCGGTATCATTCGTAGCCACATAGAGTAAACCGTGGTAAGGTCTGCCGTAAATGGCTCCCTTCACTTCCTCCACCGTCACATTAAACAACTCCAGCAGGGTGCGAAACTCCCCGAAGGACTGGAAACGGTAATTGTCAAACAGGTATTTCACAATGTTACCAATCTGGTGTTTTACGTCTCCCCGTGGGTAGTCCAGTTTCTTCAATTCGGGAGCGTCTGTCCGTTCTTGCTTTCCTGCCACATGCAAGCCGTATTCCTGTTCCAACCTCCGGCATATCTCCATAGAACGCCTGTTCTCAAAGTCACTCTTTACCTTCTTTCCGTTTTCGTCCACCCGGACACTCACGACGTGGAGGTGCTGGCGGTCAATGTCTGTATGCTTAAAGACGATATACGGCTGGTTGCCGTATCCCATTGCCTGCATATACCTTTCTGCCATTTCCGCCAATTCCCGGTCCGTTATCCTGTCCTTCGGGTCGGGATTGAGGGAGATGTGGATAACGGGTTTCTCCGTCCGTCTGTTGGCAAAGAGATAAGGGGTAAAGGAACGCATACATAGCCCCATGTCAAAACGGTTGTCGGGAGATTCGAGCATATTGTTTTGTAGGAGGATTTGCGCTTTCCTGTCCTCTGCCTTCAATTCGTTGTATTTTAAAACCCCGTAGATGGATTTACCGTCCGTAATCTTCGCAATCATATTGGAGGAGTTGTTGGATTTGTTGTTTCAGTTCGTAATTGGCTTTCGCTAACTTAATGATTGCCTGTTCGAGGGGATACAGCAAGCGGAGGGCTTTTTTGCGTTCAAAGTGTTGAAGCAGGTATTCCATGACCTGATTGTAGTTGTTGCCAATTGCCCTGACTTGTGCAGGAATGGAAGTGAGTTTGACAATGAAATCGTGGAGGGTTTTATCGTAGCGGATTATCTTCATAGGGGTATTGAGCACTTTATCCGCGAGGAACTCCGAGCGGGATTTCTTTCCGGAGCGTTCAAAGAGGGTGAGAAAGTGGACGTTTTCTTCTGCGGTAAAGCGGACTGCCACACGGTGGATTTTCTTGTTTGCCTTGCGCGGACGACCAACTTTTCTTTTCCCGGATGGGGGTGTTTGGGGCGTAGTAGTGTGTTTTAAATGTGTCATAATTTTTAGTCTTAGTTCTATTTCTGTTTTATTGTCATTTCTATCCTTATTTCATTGGGGTACGACTTGGGAGTACCCCTTTCCCGAACCAGATGTGAGGGCGAGTTTCGAGGCACTCGGAAGATTTTGAGGCACTCAAAATACAACTCGCTATTAGCTGACGCTAATAAAATCCGTCGGAGGACGGATTACCAATAAAATGATAAACAGAGGAGGAAAACTCCTTACACGGTGTTATCGTTCGGAGACAAAATTAGGGGGCTTATATGTCTGAAATTCATTTTCTCGGTGTGCCAACCACGACCAACCTGTGCCAAATGCTGCCAGTTGGAAGAGAAAATATGATGTAAGCAGAGTGTTGTCAGACAATTATTTGTAAATATATGGTCGATTGATTTACAGATTCATCAAATTATCAGTTTGATATTTCATTGGTCAATTGATTTACTGGTTTACTGACTTATTGACTTATTGATTCATTGAATAATCCAGCTAATCATACGATTATATGGCTATATATTGAGAAAAGAAAATAAGAAATAGTTTTAAGATGCGAAGGTGGAATGGTTGTAAAAGCCGGAAATAACTCATCAGAGTTATTCTGACTTTTTCAAGGATTTCGCGGGAGTCCGGGAAGTTACGGAGCCCCTCCACTCGGCTTAGGCTAACTTCCCGGACAGGGGAATAATAAACTATTAAATAACAAGATATTTACTTACGAATAAACTCCAAGAATTATGAAATATATACTCACATGATTTCAATGCAAGCACCCGGATTGAATGTCAAATGCTCGTTATTGAAAACGTATCCCAACTGATTGCTGACACATCGGGTATTTCCTATTGTTTTGTCTATATTACGGTGTGAATGTCCGTAAATCCAGTATTCAATCGGACTTCCGGCAATATAATTGCCTAATTCCACCGTGAATGCACCATTCAGGGAACTACCTTTGAATTCCGGTGCCATCAACTCAAATGACGGCACGTGGTGTGTCGCAACAATGATGTGTTTTGACTTGCTTTGTTGCACGCTTTGTTCCAAAAAACGAAAGCAACGGTCATGTTCAGCATTGAACCGGGTCCAATCTAATAGTCCATCACCGTGACGTATCCTACGAAAATCGGTAATAGCCGATTCTGTCTGAAAAGCATCCTGCAATTTAATGTGTCCCCAAAGAGTTGTCGTTATCAACTCCGTTTCATCGGTCAAGGATTGCACGACATTATAATAGCAAGAAATATTTTTGCGAATTTCCCACGACCAGCCGTCGTGCAATTTGTCTATATCAAACATTTGGTAGAATTCATGATTTCCCGGAATTACAATTACCTGCCTGTAATTTTCCGATGCCCAATCCCAGAAAGGATGCCTGGAATAGTTTTCATCTCCGATATATCCGATGTCCCCGGCAAGTATGAGTATTTCACCAGAAACGGTCAACGGGTGATGGTTCAGAAAACTGCTATTCTCCCGGAATTCCAAATGCAGGTCGGAGGCGTATTGTATTTTCATGCTTGAACAATAAAACTATTTCTGAGTTGTTGCAGTAATTGTTCTCCTGTGATATTCTTTAAGCCTGTCGATTTGAAGAAATCAGTATCAGGCAAATCCTCTTTGACCCTATTGCAGAATTCAATTACATCTCTCTTGAGCATTTCGGGCACCTCATACACATTTGCCGGAGTAAGCATGGCTGCCAGTCTGAACACATCCTTCCGGTGTTTTATAATATGTTTGTTATCTATCTGTCCGCCATTTTTCTTGCGTTCAAGCATTTCCAAATACGCTTTACATTTCAAGCAGATGAGACTTTCTATATTGGCAATGTGAATACCTTCTTCCATGGTGCTGTGGTTGATGGTAAAGTCATAGTAGCTATCGTCCATCAGGATTGCGGATAAACTCGACAAGTCTTCATCCGCCGGTATAGGGGTAATATGAGCGTCTGCCGGAAAATTGACAAGTCCTAACCTTCTTGAAAAAAGTTCAATCTGATAAGGGAACTCTATGTCCTCCGGATTCTTAAACCTATAATATTCGTGTCTGTGCTCATTGTCGGTCCCTTTATTCCGTTGGACGTATCCGCCAGCTTTCACAAAATCCCAAAACCGGATAATGAAGGCGGAAGATAAGGCTTCTACTATCAAGATTATATCTATGTCCTTGGTCGCTCTTGGATTTTGTGCATATATTTCCTCGTGTACCTCACAAGCTGTTCCCCCTATAATGACGTAATTCCCTTCAAATCCTGCAAAGAATTTCTTAAAAGTGTCAATACCTCTTACCATGTTATATTGTTTATCATATTTTCCAATTCTATTTCAATCCGTTCATCTTCTGTATCTTTCAGTGACAGATATAAAGACAGTTTATCGACTATACCATTCATGGAAAGAAAGTTGGGATTATAACGCCATATTTCTATACGGCGGACTCCATATTGTCTGTCGGTTTGAAGTTGCAGTTTACAAAAATCCTCTTTGGATAGGGCATAATTCTCTCTGTTTTCCCTGTTAATCATGGAATATTCGGACAAGGCATTCACGCCGCTTATGAGGAAGTTATCATTCACGGACATATCGGTATAAACAATCCGTTCTATAGGATTTTCCAGCAATGGCAATACGATTTCCCACAGTTGCTTTTTTTCATTTTGGAACGCTATTTGTTTTGTTTTTTTACCTATAAGAGTGATGACTGCTTTCTCTTTCAACCATCTGATAGCCCTGTTCACATTGGCATAAGACACTTTGAAAAGGTCGGCAATTTCATAGGCACTTTTCCCTTCGAGGGAGTTTATTTGAAGATGGAAAAGAATTATACACTGGGCTATGCCAGGGATGTGTTCGTTCGTATTATCCCGGATGTCTTTGTGAGGTTTCAGGTCAATAAGCAAATCAGGGATAAACATCTGTTTTTGGGGAATAATAAAATTCACCCGTTGTTTGACTAACCGTTGGATGTTATATGAAACCATCTTGTCAAAAATAAAAATGACCGGATGATGGATTTTCTTTTCAACAAGTTCTTTCTGTTTCTGTAGCTGACCGGGAGTGTAAGCAGTGCTATCTATGCTATATAACAAGATGACTTCCCGCTCCAATATGTTGGTCGTATAAAAATGATAATTGCTGGAGATACTAATTGGCAGCAAGTCCAGTTTCTCTTTTATTAAAGGCAGTATATCCACTTTGGAACCAAGAGTAGATTCGATGTATTGCCTGGTCAAGGTTATATAATCACTATTTTTGCACATAATCTCTTGCATCTGATTATGTGCAAAAGTAGTGATTATTACTTATTTTGCAATGCAAGATTACAATAATATTGCAATGAAGGATTGTATTTGTGGTATGCTCCTTCTTTGTCTAACATTGATTTAGGAAGAATTCATTTATTCTTTTGACTATAGTTAGACTAACAATCTCGTATTTATATTTATTGTTTATAAATAAGTTGGATTCAATTCTTTTCATTACGACAGCAAAATCAACAGAAATACTAGCTATGAATATCGTTTAATTCGTATTGTCTTATTGTTTGCATCATCATATATATTGATAATAATGCAAGTATAGTAATTAATAACTACGTTTCAGTATATATTTAAATAACGTCATACATATCATGAATCTGAAAATCTCCTCACCATAACATTCTCGGTTTTATCTTTTGTATTAGTATTCGTGTATCTATTAAAATAGATTCAAAATCTATTCTTTAAAATATTTTTGTGTAGATTTGCTTTCAAAACATTACATGCTTTAAATTACTATGCATATAAAGGCCATCGCTTCTTCCCCGATGATTTCAGAGGCATATTAATTTATGTCCCATAGGTAAATAACACATACAAGAAGTTGAGAATCGTTGAGAGGGCACAATAATGCAAGAAAAGAAAATAGATTACACATTAAAAGGCGAACGCAGTGCGATGGGTGGATACCTGCCGCAGTACGATGAGTTTGCAATAGGCGTGTATGATGCCATGATTGCCGGTGAACTGGAGGAGATACGAGTTGCAGACATGGAATCTAATGTTGGTAAACTGGACGATGCCGTGTATGTCACAACCAACGATGTTATTGCTTATCAAATAAAATGGAGCATAGCCGAAGATACGATGAGCTATCCTGATTTTAAAGGATTAATACCAGAAATTGTAGATGGTTGGCGAAAGCTGAAAAAGTTATATTCGGATAAAATTGTACACCCCCGTCTTCTAACCAACAAGAACCTAACAAATGGCGATTCTAGCATTAAATCACTGACAGGTAAAGATTCCGGAGGCTTCGTTGCGTATGAGCAGGAAGTGCTCCAAAAACTGAAAGCCGGAGTCCCTATAGCTGCAAATTGGGCAAAAGCAGTTGACGAACTGAAGGGTATATCTACACTCGCCGACGATGAATGGCTCCCATTTTGGACTACCTTTGCATTTATATTTGCTTATAAACAGGAAAATATTGGTATCGCAGATGCCAGTACAAAGCAGCGAGTACGAGATATCCTTGATATTCATCGACTGATACAAGAAATGGCTGGTCGTCCTGGCTTTCAGATATGTATGACGACTAGGGAGATTATGGTACGTTTAAATTGGACGAACCGTCTTGAAACCACGTTTGACCACAACTTGATTATCTCCGAAGAATCATATGTTCCCAATGTTGCAGGTATTGCGTTATTGAATGCTTGTCTGAAAGGCAAAAGTAAAGGATATATATTTTTAAAAGGGACGCCAGGTTCCGGAAAATCAACATTGCTGACACAATGGACACGAGGTTTGGAAAATCCCTCAGTACGATTCTATGCTTTTGATTTCTTGAATCCATCATCACAGAGGAACAACGACAGTAGCCGTGGTGACAGCCTTACATTTCTAAATGATATCGTGCTACTGATAAGGAAAGCCGGAATCAATCCCCAAAAGACTGTATTGCCTGTCAAAGACTTTTCAACACTCAAGAACAGATTTTATGAACAGTTGGATACTATTGCACAGCAATATAAAGAAACCGGTATTCCCTTCATTATTGTTGTGGACGGACTGGACCATATAACCAGAGAGTATAGCGGCTGTGTGCATAAAATGATGGAAGTATTGCCATCAACAACGGAAATTCCAGAAGGGGTAATATTCGTGTTGGGAAGTCAGTATTACGATCATCTTGGGTTGAACGTTGAAATAGAACGTGAGTCGAAGAACAAGCAGCATTTGATAGAGATGCCACCACTGAGCAAAGATGAAACCGTGGAATTATGTTGCAAATTATTGGATAAGAGCTATGTCAATACAGACACACTGGAAAAATGTTGGCTCAAATCACAAGGTCATCCATTGTACCTTAGATACCTATTGAATCACATCATAGTAAAGGGTGTAGAAGTGCTGGATGAAATGGATGATACTCCGGAGGGTGTGGAGGATTATTATGCAAGAATCACAGGACCACTTCTGGAAAAAACGACACTGAAAAATGCATTGGGGCTGTTGGCCAGGATAACAGGTATAATTCGCTTAGATGATGTAAGAGCATTGTGTTCAGAGGATTCCCTGTCGGATATCAAAAACAAGATGTGGCATTTGCTCAAATATGACAAGGGCGGACAAGAGATTGCTTTTTTTCACAACTCTTTCCGTCAGTATCTATTGAACAAAACTGCGGAAGACGTGTTGACAGAAAATTACAGCAAGAATAGGGACATTGCTTACTATAAGACACTATCTGACCACTTTGTTTCAAGATGGGAGCACGGCTACTACCTTTATAAAGCGGAAGAGTATGACCAGTTTATTACAGAAATCACGCCTGAGAATCTATTTGCACAGGCTCAGGACTACCGTCCCGTTTGGAGTATCCGGCGTGATTTGGAAAAAGGTGTAGACATTGCCAGGCAACGGAAAGATCCATACCTGCTGGTAAGATATGTGCTATTGGAGAACCAACTTTCACTGATGGACAAACAAGACTATAATGTACTGTCGCTAATTGAAGATTTCATTCAAACAGGGCGCGGTGTATTAGCCAAAGCAATTATCCGGGAAGGAAGGCTATTACATTGTTCACAGGAGTATGCTCTGGATTTGGCAGTAGAATTTCTAAAAACGGGAGACCTGGAAGAAGCAAATCTGCTGTTCGAAATGAGTTATCCAGACTTCTTGTCGCATAATCCAAAAGAATACTATCATAATTTCCAAGACCTCAGAGATAAGGAAAGCCTATTGAACCACTGGGTTCAGACAGCTGCCTACTTTTTGGATTGGACATCTATTAAAATAAAAGTATCCAATTTTATTTCTTACCTGCAATCTCTATCCGCGCAGAATAATGAACAGTTTAATGCCGAAAAGTGTAAGCAGGATTTTGTTAGTGTGTATTTAGACTCGCTGATAGACCAAGAACGTTGGAAAGAATTTGAAGAGGCTATTGACCGTTTATCTACAGACAAGAAATATTACCCTCTTATATTTCATGCCTATGACAAAGCCATTGACCACTTAAGTAAAACAGCCCCACAGAGCGACCTGATTTGCCAGTATTTTATTGAGACGGAAAAATTTTTCAAGATGTTAGAGATGGGAAGCGTTGGCTGTTTCCGTATGGCCTATCTTGCATTGAAATCGGGTCAAGCCAATTCCGTTATAGAAACTTATATGAAAAACGTTGTCTGGGCAGACTTGGGCTCATTTTATCAAGACGATATCCGTCAAAGTTTCCATACTCTTTCACCGTTTATTTTCTATGTCAAGACCAGAGCACAATTGGGATACAGCGATGAAATGATAACTCTGGTACCTGATGACAGCAGCCATGCAGACAATGCAGTAATGGTAAACTATGCACGACGCGTATTTAAGATTGCTCAGATGACGGGTATGGCAATGAGCGGAGTAAAAGATGTGTCATTTTTGTCGCATGTGAATTATTGTATTCGGAACTATGACTCCCTATTAAATCCGGTTCCACATAATAAGTTCTCTTATACATTATCCCAGCAACGAGCAGATTTCTATGAATATGCTATTGATTCAGCACAAGTATTCGGGGAAGAGATATTAGGCAAGCTGGCCGAGACTTTCGAGCGGTATTTTTCTGAAAGTACTTGTCGGGCAGACGCGGAAGCACAAAGAAAGGCTATTTTAGCATTTTACAGGAAAGGCTATGATAAAGAATGGTGTAAAAAACAGTTACACAAGGTCGACGTAACCATGATGACCAATATGGATATAGACGGTCGTGAACGAGAATCTTTGCATCAAGGTCGGGCATGGCTTGAAGTGGGCTGTAACGAAAGAGCGGAAGAATTATTCCATCAGACGATAAAAGAGAGCTTTGGTGTAGGTTATAGAAAAGACTATCAACCCAGTCTGTTTGCAGAATGGATAGGAAAAGCTATCAAGAATGAGCCGGAGCATGCCATAGAGCATATACACTGGCTTACATCAAGGCTCAAACATATTGAAACCATTGCAGAGTCCAGTACCCGTTTGAGAGCAACTGAGAGACTGCTGCATGAAACCTTTGCGTTCAATCTGAAATCAGGATTAAAATTGGCCATTTGGCTATTGGACAATGAGTATGATTACTTCCAATCTGTAGCTTCCACACTGCTAAAGGCTCTAACAAAGGTTGCGCAGACAGAGGCTGAATATCAAGCAATATTCCGTTTCTATACTGAAATATATCTATATATAGACGATAATGACACCTCAGATTTGGATACCAGTTTGCAGAAAGCTGTTGTTGACTGCGGACAGAGGATATTAGGTGAGCGTTTTACCAGTTATATTCCCTTGCTGAAAGCTAAAATAGAAACGGAATGCCCCGAAAGCATATCCGACAAACTCATAAAGGGCCTTGACGATATCTTGTCAGCTCCAGCCGAAGAAAATGAAACTGTAGCACTGAGGAGTTTTGACCCAAAAATAGCAAAGGCGGAGAAATATCTGATTGCAGGCAAGAAAAGAGAAGCTTGGAAAATGGTAATGACTGCATTAGAGGATTCCAGACCTACCGGTTGGGTTCGTTATTACGATGGCGGGACCCGTATTAATGCCTGTGAGATGCTTCAAAAAATAGATGAGAAGGAAGGGCGGGAGTTTACTTTGGAGTTATTTGCACGAGACATCCTTGACGGTGATTCATATGGTACGATACAATATCTGGACGAAATTGTCCCTTTGCTAACAGAAAACATTGACCCGAAGCGACTTTTTGATGAAGAGTTTGCATATATGAACCGAATGCTCCGAGAAGATACCTGTCATGAAGACGACAAACCTAATATTGAACCAGATGACAGTACTGTGTGTGAGATTTTGCGGGACTGGTTATTGTGGCTTGCTGATATGCCGATTATATGCGTGATGGAGAGGGCTAAAATACTGCTGACCCATTTATATAATGAGAGCGATATAAAGTTGATCGGTATTTTGCCCGAAAGTTTCCATTCTGAAAGATTGCTGCTTGAGGTCGGCTGTTATCTTGCGGAATTACAATCCACACGATTGGTTGAATTTAGGGAAATTGCAAAAAAGGATACAATTTCGGACAATTATCAATACAGAATTTATGCCGCCAAGATATTAAAGGCTTTAGGAGAAGAGATTCCATCGGCACCCTATAAAGTCTTGCCAGTTACCTATTCCATATTGTTTACTGATGCGATTCCTAAGCCGTTGTCTTGGCTACCCACACAAAAAGATAATGTAGAAGATATCAACTGGAGTGATGCAGATAGCGTGATGGGTGTTGCCTCACACTGGTGCGGCTATCTATCACATTGTTCAGGAATAGAAAGGCGCACTCTCAATTGCAGGGCTGTAGAGTTAATGAAGAAATACGGTGATGTAACAACTTCCAATGCAAATAAAAACATAGCAATTAATAGACACTATGACACCATCAATCTCCGTTGTTCATATAAAAAAGCACATGTGCAAGCTGCACTTGATGGCATGTTGGAGGTCGCTGCAGAACTAAAGGACGGCGGTGCGGTACATGGTCATTATCTTGACAATTTGTTTATGACACGTGATTTCGGGAATATAAACATAAAGGCAGTGCATAAACCGGCTTTTATACAGCGTATTGCAGCCCCCCAGGCATGGTCTGTAGATAAGAACTGGATTGATGGCTATGAAGACTCGCCACGACTTGCAGAAGATCTGCCAGAATATGATGGGTGGACAGTAATAGGCGAATGTACCCACATTAAGAAAATGGCAGAGAATTTTCCTATGGAAGAATACCAGGCAAAATTATCATTTAATGATACGGAAGTAGAGCCTTTTGTTAATTCCATTTTTAGTGATTCTCCGTTTATGTGTGATACCTCTGCTTATTTGTCAATAGGCTCTGATGATCCTGAGATAATACTATTGAGAGGAGGCTATTATACAGACTTCCCGAATCAAAGCAAATGGATTGCTTTTAATCCGGCATTAGCCAGCTTCCTTGGTTGGAGACCATGTCCCAACAATCGTTTTGCTTGGCTAAATGATTCAAGCGAAAAGATGGTGGAATCGGTGTTTTGGAGAAGTGGAAATATCAATGAATTTTCGAGAGACCGTTATGAGGTATCGGAGGGATGGATGGTCATTGCCAGCAAGAAGGCTATAGAAGATTTAAGAGAAGTTGCAATATTATATTCACATAAGATGATAATGCGCCGTATGGAAAATAATCTTTTAGACACATCACACAGAACATATCGAATTACCCATTACAAGCAAGCAGAATAATTATCAATGGAATTTTATAGAATTCATAGCATTACCTTTCCATTGTTTAGGATGCAATTGTTTGACAAACAATTATTAATGGTGCTTAATAAAGAAAAGAATTATTTCCAACTTTTAAAGACAAATGAGAAAGTCAAACATAGTTCTTGCAAGATGCAAAAATAAAACTTACTAAATTTGAGAATATATTTTATTATATTTTTTATTTAAATACGCACTTTGTCCCGTTTGGCTATTCCTTCGGCTATTTCTTCTATGGAAGGCGGTATTATACCGCTATTCCATTTGGTATCGACTTTCGGGTAATAATAGATACCTTGGGCTACCCGCAAAAGTATGCCAGGACGACACAACCGCCCCAAAGCAGCCCTGACCGCATCCGGAGAACCTATCGCTGCAAAATCGTCAGGGAAAAAAGTGTCCCGCATCCAGAACTTTCTATGATTCTCTGTATTTCAGCATACACACTTTGCATGTCTATTGTCTTTAGTGGTTGTCACAAAAATATAATAAATTTGTGACAAAAAAAATGTATAAGATATGATTGATTGTTGACGTTATAAATAGATAATATTATCTTTTCATTTGATTTTCTGAAAGGAATCCACTATATTTGCACTCGTAAACGAGAAATGGCAGACATAGAGATGTCAGTAGGAGCAATGAAGTGCAAGCCTCCGTTACAATTTCGTTACAGATTGAAATTCTGAGGAAGATAAGAAGTTAAATACTAAAATATTAGGTGCGTTTAGGAACAGGTTCCGTCCGCACCGCTTAATGAAGATGAAAAAACAAGTAAAGTCCTGAAGTTTAATACTTTGGGACTTTTTCTTTTTCCCCCCACCTCTGCAAAAAGTACCAGAATCCGACAGTTTCCACAGGCTTAATCGTTGGACTTTCCATCGCGGAAAAAAGTCCAACGTTTTAGGTTCTTCTTCTCTGTTTTACAACGTTTTGCGTATCGACGTCCGGAACAAATAAACCTAAGTTTGTACCATTAAAAAAGTTTAAAACATGGGAGAAGAAAAAAGACGTACGACATTCACGGTGTTGTTTTACATCAAAAAGCAGAAATTGCTGAAGAACGGGGAAGCACCTGTCTGTATGCGCATCACTGTAAACAAGCAGAAAGCTGAGATTATGATTAAACGGAGTATTCCGGCAGAGCTGTGGAATCAAGCCAAAGAGTGTTCCAAAGGAAAAGACCGGGCGTCTGCGGAACTTAATTACTATATCGGAACTCTCCGTGCCAGAATATTACAGATTCACAGGGAGTTGGAAACTGACGGCAAAGAGGTTTCGGCTGCCATTGTCCGCGACAGGTTCTACGGACGGGATAAAGTACAGCGTTCCCTATTGGAAGTATATGCGGAGCATAACGAAAAGTGCAGGGGATTAATCGGAAAGGAGTATTCTACTGCTACCGTGGAAAAGTTTGAAACGTCTATCCGGCATTTAAGGCTGTTTCTCCGCTCGCAGTATCATCGGGAAGATGTGTTTCTGAATGAAGTGAACGGGCAGTTTATCCGGGATTTTGAATACTGGCTCAAGACTACCATGAATTGCCGGAATAATTCCGCACTGAAACATTTGAAGAATCTGAAAAAGGTTATCCGGATTGCCTTAGCCAATGAGTGGATGACGAAGGACCCGTTTTACGGCATCCATTTCAAGATGGACGAAGTGAATATGGAGTTCCTTACCAGGGAGGAATTAGAGGTGTTAATGAACAAGGAGTTTTCCATTAAACGGCTGGAGCAGGTGCGGGATGTCTTTGCTTTTTGCTGTTTTTCCGGTATGGCGTTTTCGGATGTATACCAGCTTAGCCGGGAGCATCTTGTAAAAGACAACAACGGAGCATTATGGATTCGGAAGGCAAGGCAGAAAACGAAACAGATGTGCAATATTCCTGTCCTCTCTCCTGCCCGAAGGTTGATTGACAAGTATGCGGATTGTCCCGAATGCGTGGCGAAAAACGTATTGTTCCCGGTGTTGAGTAATCAGAAAATGAATGCCTATCTGAAAGAGATTGCCGACTTGTGCGGGATTCAGAAACGGCTGACGACACATGTTGCCCGGTATACAGCAGCAACGAGCGTGTTTTTAGCCAATGAGGTAAGTATGGAGAATGTGGCGAAGATTCTCGGACACGCCAATATCAAAATGACGCAGCATTACGCAAAAGTATTGGACCAGTCGATTATGCGAGATATGGGGAAAGTGGAAAAGAGTTTTTTAAAGAAGTGTGTATGATGAAAAGAGGAATGATTACTATCAGTGAAACGGGAGCAGTCGTGGTACCGGAGGTTCCCGTGTGGATGACTTTACCGGAAATTGCAGATATGCTCGGTGTGTTTGAATACGATGTCCGAAAGGCTATCAAATCCATTTATCGGAATAAGGAACTGTATGAGTCTGAAACGATGAAGTATGTGAGACAACCCGACGGAATCAGTTATGATGTGTATAACCTTGAAATGGTCGTAGCGGTTTCGTTCAGGATACAGAGCAAGAAGAGCCGTATTTTCCGGCAGTATCTGATGAAACGGATGTATTCCGGGAAGGATGACAATACTACAACAAGACCTCCGGTGTATCTTGTGATATACAAGAATGGTTCTAACGGACAAGGGCGGGATAAGAGAAATAAATACAATTAAACAAGTCTATTCTTTCAGTCACTTGTTCCCGTTGTCCGGATACAAAGGTGGGTATGTTTCTACTGACAACTGCAAGGTCAAGCGGCAGAGCCGTTCCGGATACAATCTTCCTCCCTTGGAGTGTATTCTATCCGAAAACCTTGCATTTGTCAGCGACACACCAGAAAGAGCATCCAGCAACGGGAACAAGCGACTGAAAGAAAACAGAAAAAACAGCTTACACGAAACATACCGACAGGATGTTACCCGGTAAGCTGTTTTTCTTTTTAAGAATGGCTAACACTACAGGCAGACGGAGAACTGCGCTCTTTCAAGAAAAGCAGAAAGTCCGTTTTAAAACAGATTTAATCGGCTTTTCCATGAAGGTATAAGATATTACTTTGGTGCAGATTATTTGCATCAGTGAAATTCATCTGCACCAGATACTCATTAAATGATGCAGATACGAATAGAATAAGGTAGATTTACCGTTCCAGCCGGAAGGCCTCCCGGTACCCCACTTCTAATATCTTTTCAATATCACTCTCCCGGTAAAGAATTTTACCACCCAACAGGATATAAGGGAGGCGACCTTCGGTCCGGTAATCCTGCAATGTCCGGCGGCTGACTTTCAACCGGGCGGAGAGTTCTTTGTCGGTCAGATAGCGTTCGCCGTTTAAAAGAGGACGGCAATTCGTAGTCAGGTGTTCTATTCCCTCTGTCATCCGTTCAAGGCTTTCCATGAAGTGGGTTACCCACCCGTTAGTTTTTGTTATCAGTTCATTCATATTATTTGAAATTTAGTGGTTTTGCTGCTTTTTAAATCGTTTTGTTCCTGAATCCGGCTTCTTTCCGTTTGTTCTCCACAACGGAAACAATACGCTGGACGTCTCCGGCTTTGTAATAGATTTTGTGGTGAATCTGGCTGTAAGCCAAGGTACCATTATCCCGAAGAGTTTGCAAAGTCCGAGGACAAATGTTCAGTAGTTTACAGACTTCCTGATTATCTAACCATTCTCCCAGGCCTTTGTCATCATTCCCGTGACAGATTCTTTCAACCCGATGGACAAATTCGTCGAATTTCGCGGTCATTTCCTCAAAGGTTTTCTTTTCAATGATGGTTACTTCCATACGTTTTACTGGTTTAAGTGTGATTACTGGTTTTATTCCGTCTGCGAAGTAAAACGGTTTTATTTATACTATTACACATATCAGACAAACTGGCAGCATTTGGCACAAGGTGGTTGAGGTTGGCGTCAGTTCCTTATTAAATACACCAACCACCCAACGTACCAATAATCCACCGTTGGTTGGTAACAACGTTGGGCAGGATATTATAACCGTCCATACAATATACATATACCGGGTGGAATATCTACCTTCCTATTAGTTTTACCCGACGTCCATACGTTACAACCAACCGTCCTTTATTGGTTCATAGGGTAATAAATAAGTGAAAAATATCTCTTGTATAGTGTTCCTCTTTCTCTGTGGCAGCATTTGGCATAATGTGGTTGTGGTTGGCGTCAGTTCCTTAATTTATAAAGATTGGGGATATGGTTTCAAATACCCGGCATATCGGGAAGATTGTACAACTCCTATGGAATATCTGTGGAGAGACCTGCACATATTCTATAATAATGACTATACTCACTGTACTTGCTTTCTGCACGCATTCCAATCCGGCAAATCGGTGAAGTATATACAGACACCAAAGTCCAGTCCGTAGCAATATCCGACAAAATTGACTCATCGGCTCCAATCGTTTGGCTGGTGACGGAATCTCCTTTTCTTTTGCTTCTGACAACAGGTTAACAGGTATATACCGAGGCCATTTTACAAACCATTAAAACACGATTCATGATGACAGAGAAAAGAAAAACACCAGTAGGCAACAAAGAGGAGTACCGGGACTTTAATCCGGAGAATTACATTCCGGCAGAGGAGACCCGGCAAAAGGAGGAATACCTCCCCTTCTCCCGATACCAGGTAGTAACAGCAGAAAAAGACAATTTTTGCCCTTCACAGGCTGTGTCCGATGCAACCGGGAACCCAACGGGAGCGACCGCGCCAGCAGAGCAGCCGGAGCAAAATGCCTCTGTGCCTATCGGGACATCTGCCAAGCGCGCCAGCAGCAAGCAACGCAAACTGTCATTGGAGGAGTACCAGGCTACCTATCTGCAAGTCCCCCGAATCGAAGACCGCAAACCCGTATTCGTCAGCCGGGAAGTACGGGACAGGCTGGACGGAATCGTCCGGCGGCTGGGCGGAAGGCGGATGAGTGTGTCGGGGTTGCTGGAAAACATGGCACGGCAACATATTGCCACCTATCAGGAGGACATCGAGCAATGGCGCAAACTGTAACTGTGTACAGTCGAACGGATATACGGTGTACAGACAGTTATCCAAGTGTACCCGGTATATCCGTTAAGCTGTGCTTTGGAAAAACAATCCGTCCTCCGGCGGATTTTATTAGCGTCTGCTAATAGCAAGGTATCTTTTCAGCCGCTCAAAATATTTTGAGCATCAGAAAAGAGCCTTGCCCTTGCAGGGGGCTGGCTTCCTCTCCGAAGTCGGGAAGCCTAATGAAAACTGAAAGTTGAGATTCTAAGAAAGCGGCTGAAGCGCATAACCACTAAATCCAAAAATGATGACAGAAAAAAGAAAGAAAAAAAGCGGAAGAAATCCCAAAATTGATCCGGCGGTATTTCGTTACACGCTCCGTCTGAATGCAAAAGAGAACAATCTATTTCTCTCCATGTTTGAAAAATCGGGCATGCACGCGCGCTCGGCTTTTTTCAAAAAACACTTTTTCGGACAACCGCTGCGGGTATTTACAGAAGACAAATCACAGCTTGATTACTACACAAAGCTCTCTTCACTCCATGCCCAATATCGTGCCATTGGCAATAACTACAATCAAGTCGTGAAAGAACTCAAGTGCCATTTCTCTGAAAAAAAGGCTATGGCATTGCTATACAAACTGGAAAAACATACACAGGAACTGGCAGTGCTGACACATGAAGTGATTGCTATGACTAAAAAATATGAAGAAAAATGGTTGCAAAAATCAGTATAGGGACCTCACTATTTGGAGCACTTGCCTACAATGGTGAAAAAATAAATAAAAAAGAAGGGAAATTGCTGGATAGCAATGGTCTTTTTGATGAATGTACCGGAAAGGTAGATACAGCAAGATTGATGCAGGTATTTGAACGCTATCTTGCAGTCAATAGGCGAACGGAGAAACCGGTTGTCCACATATCCTTAAACCCACATCCCGATGATAAATTGACGGATAATGACTTAAAGGAAATTGCAAGGGAATATATGGAAAAAATGGGGTATGGTGAACAACCCTATTTAGTTTATAAACATGAAGATATAGACCGCCATCACATCCACATTGTTTCCATCCGTATCGACAAAAACGGTAAATGTCTGAACAATGCTTATAATTTCCACCGCAGTAAAGCCATTACCCGTGAATTGGAAAAAAAGTACGGACTGCATACTGCCGAACGACAGACAGACCGTCTGGAAATCCCTTTGCAGAAAGTGGATGTGGTTGCCGGAAATGTAAAGAAGCAGGTCGGCAATGTAGTCAATGCGTTGAACAGGCAGTACCGATTCCAAATAATAGGCGAATACCGGGCACTTCTTTCCCTTTTTAATGTCACGGTGGAGGAAACGCAGGGGAACGTGCGCGGACGGGAGTATCACGGGTTAGTTTATTCCGCCACGGATGACAACGGGAACAAAATCGGTAATCCGTTTAAAGCCTCCCTTTTCGGCAAGGAGGTCGGTTATGAAGCCCTGCTGAAAAAATTTGCCCGTTCCAAACAGGAAATCAAAGACAAACAGTTGGCAATAAAGACGAAACGGGTTCTTCTTTCCATCATGGGGGCAACGTATGATGAAGCAAGATTCGTTTCTGAATTAAAGAAGCGGGGAATAGATTCCGTTTTCCGCTATACGGAAGAGGGGCGCATCTATGGCTCTACGTTTATCGACCACCGGACGGGTTGTGTGCTGAACGGCTCCCGAATGGGCAAAGAACTCTCCGCAAATGCCTTGCAAGAACATTTTACCTTACCGTATGCCGGCCTGCCGCCTATTCAGCTTTCCATCCCGAACGAGGAAAAGGAAAAGATACGGGAATATACCGCATCTGATGACGATACACCAACCGGCGGTATGGGATTATTTACCCCGGAAGGCCCGGCAGTAAATGCCGAGGAGGAGGCGTTCATTCGCGCCATGAGGCGCAGGCGCAAAAGAAGAAAGAAGCGCAGAGGCTTCGTGCTGTAATTCATTATTAAACCATTTAAACTATTTTAAATATGCAACAAGAAGACGATTTGAGGGCATTGGCAAAAATTATGGATTTTTTACGTGCCGTAAGTATATTGTTAGTCATGATGAATATCTATTGGTATTGCCATAAAGCGATACTTTTGTGGGGTGTGAATATCGCTGTCGTGGATAAGATTCTGATGAATTTTAATCGCACGGCAGGGCTGTTTTATTCTATATTCTATACCAAAATTTTTGCCCTTGTGCTACTTGCTCTTTCATGCCTGGGAACAAAAGGCGTGAAAGGGGAAAAAATCACCTGGCAAAAAATCTGGATGATACTTGCCGTGGGTTTCGTGCTGTTTTTCATGAATTGGTGGATTTTGGCATTGCCACTGCCTGTTGAAGTGGTGACGGGACTTTATATCTTAACCGTCGGTACAGGCTACGTTTGTCTGTTGATGGCAGGAACCTGGATGTCACGGCTCTTGAAACACAACCTCATGGACGATGTTTTCAATAATGAAAATGAAAGTTTCCAGCAGGAAACAAGGCTTATCGAGAACGAGTATTCGGTAAATCTGCCTACCCGGTTC
>OFHP01000157.1_pt1 | contig 52739 bp, 44 predicted proteins | sample 1521651 | NCBI WGS metagenome assembly OFHP01 (sample SAMEA3504105, study PRJEB24116) | mouse gut metagenome | biome: mouse gut; feature: mouse-associated habitat; material: faeces | place: Denmark | collected 2011 | reverse complement strand
TGCCAATGCCAGATCGTTATGCGCCTGTTAGGGCGCTGCTGGTAACAGAGCCTTACAGGCGCATATGAAGAACCACCGGCTATGCCGGTGGGTTCCTTTTCGTATCTACCCCTTTCTTGTCTTTGGACCCCGCATCCGTTAGATTGCAGCAAGGTAGAGAAGTCAATACAACAAGCCTTGGGCGTTTTTCTAGTTTATGAGGAAAATCATTCCTCCATCCTTGAAGTAACGTATCCTCGGGGAAATACGCCTCCCTGCTTTTCCGGTATACGGTAAAAAGGAGGAGGCACGTAAAAAATGCATTTCTACCCTCGCTCGTAAAAGGCGGGAGAAAGGAGTCCCATATGTTTGAATCCGCCGTGCTGGGAAGAAGCTACTCCGCCAAAGAGTACAAGGAAATGGAACAAGACCTGCGCATAAAGCTCTTCAACGCACAGAGGGCGAGCCTTGAGCACAAGCTTCCCGTTCTGGTGCTGATAGCAGGAGTGGACGGTACAGGACGGGGAGCCGTAGCCAACCTCCTTTCCGAATGGATGGACGCCAAGAGCATCCGCAACCATGTGTTTTGGCTCCCTACGGATGAGGAACGTTGCCGCCCGGTCGCATGGAAATATTGGACCAAATTGCCGGGCTATGGCGAGTGGGGCGTTTTCATAGGAGGCTGGTATGGAGGCGCGATCCGTCAACTGTGCTGCGGCGACATGCCGGAGGCCCGCTTCAATGTACTCATGCACCGCTGGGCGCGGCTTGAAGAGGAGTTGGCCGCCTCCGGAACCGTCATTGTCAAACTGTGGCTGCATCTGAGCAAAAAAGCCCATAAGGATCGCCTGAGCGATCGCTTGAAACATCAGGAAGTGCATCACTTCACCCCCTATGACAAGAAAAGCGCCAAGAATTATGACGGACTGGTCAAGGCTGCGGCCAAGGCCATTACGCTTACGGACAGAGTGGACGCACCTTGGACCATCATTGACGCCTGTGATCCTCATTTCCGGAATGCTTCGGTAGCAAGGACCATCATTACCGCCATCAAAAACGCCATTGCGGTCAAAGCCGCGCGAGAAGATGCGCAGGTGCCCCTTCCCGCCGCGGAAACCGAAGGGGAAATATCTACCCTTGACGCCATCGACTTGTCCCCCAAATGTGAGCCTGACGCCTATAAAAAAGAATTGGAACAGCTTCAGGCGGCTATCTACGACTTGACCTACAAGGCTTACAAAAAAGGGATTTCCAGTACCCTTCTTTTTGAGGGATGGGATGCGGCGGGCAAGGGCGGTGCCATTCGGCGCCTGACTGGGGGCGTGGATGCCCGTATTACGCGCGTCATACCCATCAGCGCCCCTACGGATGAGGAATTGGCCCATCATTATTTGTGGCGGTTCTGGCGGCATGTTCCCCGGGCGGGTTTCGTTACGGTTTATGACCGGTCATGGTATGGCCGCGTTCTGGTGGAGCGGGTGGAAAAGCTGGCTTCCCCTTTGGCATGGAAACGCGCCTATGCGGAAATAAACGATTTTGAGGAGCAATTGCAGGAAAAGGACAATATCCTGCTCAAGTATTGGCTGCATATCTCCCCGGAAGAGCAGCTCAGGCGGTTCAAGGAACGTGAGGGCACGCCTTGGAAAAACTATAAAATCACTCCGGATGATTGGCGAAACCGCGAAAAATGGAATGAGTATGCTGTAGCGGCGGATGAGATGTTTGCCCGGACCAGCACGGAATACGCGCCGTGGCACATTATTCCTGCCGAGGACAAGAAATATGCCCGGTTGGAAGTCCTCCGGATATACAAGAAAGCACTGATAACGGCGCTAGAGCGGAAGAAAAAGGCCACTTCCGAAAAGAAAGCCTAGAGGGTGAGGAACTTTTTCCGGATGCCCCATACGCGGAAGGTCCCGGCATTTTGTGCTTCGGGACCTTCGCCGTTTTTTTCATCAGGCTTGACTGCGCAGGGAATAACCCAATTCTTTTACCATTTCTTCAAGAGGAGTGATGTCGCCGGTGATGCGCAGGATATCCATAAAGGTTTCCACGCCCAGTTTGGCTCGGGAATCATAAGGATTGATTTCCCGCAACAGCGTCGAGTACTTCTTGCCTACAGCGTGAGCGAGCGTGCGAGCCGGAAGATGACCGTTGAGCACGCTTTCGTGAACCTTTTTGACGACTTCAAAAGATGTGGGATGGCACATTTTTCTTCCTTTTGTTGGTTGATGGTATGGGGTGATAGCTCTATAAAAATATATTTACTGATATAGGAAATTTTATTTTAGGTCAAATCAGACGCTCCAAGGAAAAATCCTATCACAATCAAAGCGGCAGCTAGAGGTCAAAATACTTTCCGCCGTAAGGTGGATGCGATAGGTCTCCGTCCGAAGGGGAAAACACGGAAGGGAAAAAAGTAAATCTAAAAGAGAAGGACGGAGAATGCGCGGACAGGTGCAGAAGGTCCACTCATCTCTTTTCACTTCTTTGGTGTCCTCAGGGGTCGAGATACCTTGCCGGAAGAAAGAAGAACGTGGCGGCTGAAGAGAAAGGCATCAGAGAAGGAGTATATCCCGTTTCAAAAAGCATCTTCATCATAGACAACTCAAGAAGGGCAGGGCGTGGCCATCTTGCCTCTTTTTTACGTTCCGGATACGCTTTTGATTTTTGGCTCATGGACTCGGAGGTAATGGGGAGGTTCAAGATGGCCGTGAAAAGCTCTGTCCTCAAACGTGACTTTTTAACTACTGATTAAACAAAGAAGGGGCAGGTCGGAAAACCTGCCCCTTATCCGCATCCGCTTATGGCGGACTTGGTAACCTAGTTGGCGTTTTCCTGTACTATCGCGTCTGGCTGCCTCTTCATGCTCAGCATGTGCATAAAGAAGACGCTGACGAGCAAGGCCGCGACTGCCCCGCCCAAACTCCACGCGAGGCTCGCCTTTGTGAACCCGGCGATGACGTAGCCCACAAAGCAGCAGAAAGCCACGATGCAGGCATAGCCGAGCTGGGTGGAAACATGCTCGATATGACTGCATCCGGCTCCGGCGCTGGAGAGGATGGTCGTATCCGAAATGGGCGAGCAGTGATCCCCAAAAACGCTTCCAGCCAGCGTTGCTGAAAGGGTGACCACGACGAGATCGGGATCAATCCCCTGTGCGACCGGCACGACGATGGGGATCAGGATGCCGAAAGTTCCCCACGCCGTACCCGTAGAAAAGCTGAGGAATCCGGCGATGAGGAAAACAATGGCCGGGAGCAGGCCCCCGGAAACGTTGCCATCTGCTACCAACGTCTGCACAAAAACGGGGGTTTGCAGCAAATCCCGGCACACGCCGCTGATCGTCCACGCCAGCACGAGGATGATGTTCGCGGGCAACATGGCTTTCATCCCTTCAACCGCGCCATCCATGAAAGTGCGGAAGGAGAGAAGCCCCCGCGGGACAAAAAGAAGGAAAGAAACGACCAGCGCGCCGAAAGAAGCCCAGACCAGCGCCTTGGCCGCCGTACAGTTGCCGAAGGCGGCGGCCATCGTGTGATAGGCCGGATCGGACCCCCAATAGCCGCCGTCGTAGAGCAGACCGACCACGGCAAAAACGATCAGGCTGCCAATGGGCACCAGCATGTCCCAGACCTTCCCTTTTTCCGCCGCTTCGAACTGGCTGGCCTGAGGTACGTCCACAGCGCCCAGATCACCTTTGAGCGCGCGGAGTTCGGAACGGCGCATGGGGCCGAAGTCCGCGTTGGTCAGACAAATCACGGCCACCATCACGAGCGAGAGCAACGCATAGAAGTTGTAGGGAATAGTGGCCACAAAAGCGGAAAAATCGCTCGTGAACGCCCCGGTGGTCTTGAGGTTGCTGCCCACGGCGGCGGCCCAACTGGAGATGGGCGCAATGATGCAGATGGGGGCGGCGGTCGCATCAATGATATACGCGAGTTTGGCGCGCGAAATCTTGTAGGAATCGGTAACGGGCTTCATGACCGTCCCGACGGTGAGGCAGTTGAAATAGTCGTCAATGAAAATGAAGGCCCCGAGCCCGCCCGTGGAGAGCAGAGCGGCCTTGCGGCTTTTGATCTTCCGGGTGGCCCACTTTCCGTAGGCACGCGTTCCGCCCGCCATGGCGATTACATAGACAAGAGCGCCCAGCAGGGTGCAGAAGATCAAGATATTGAAATCCACCTTCGCGGCCATCACGTTGAACGCGGTTTCAATGGTCCCCGCGAACAGAGAACTCGCGGACGTTCCGACAGAGTAGATAAAAGTCCCTGAAAGAATGCCAATCAGCAGCGACGAAATCACTTCTTTCGTCAGCAGGGCCAGCGTGATGGCGATGATCGGCGGCAAAAGGGAAAGCCAGCCTGCATAATACGGTTCCACGGGTACACCCTCCGTCCGGTAGTTCGGCCATATCAGCCACGTTCTTCATCCAAGGCCTCTTTCCCTTCTTTCGCCTGGTTGGGTAAAGGGAAAGAACTCCACGCGGCCTTGGAAGAACTCCTCCTCCCAAGCGGTATCTTTCTTTAGTAGATGCCGCTGGGGAGGTATAGCCTATGAAAAGGGGAATTGTATACCCGTTTTTGACAAAAAGCGCTTGTTTCGTCACTCAAGATAGGTCTACGGCCCAAGCGTAAGGAAAGGAGCGATTCAGATGCTGGAGAGTTTTTCTATTTTTACTCATAATCTTTTTAATTATGTAAATTTTATTTGTTCTGACAAAAAAACGGGATAAAACCAACCTAAAGTCAATTTTATCCCGCTCCCTTATTCTTTGAAAAACTGGTGCTTCTAAGAAGGCTTTAGCGTTTCAGGCACGTAATCACATAGCGTCCGTTCTCATTCTCTACGCCGTGAGTATCATGCTCAAAGCCCGGGAAACGCCGGTCAAAGGCTTCCAGCGCCTTGAGATAGGCCAGAAGAGGGCCGTCTGCTGGTCCGGCATTTTCACCCGGCATCAGCAAAGGAATGCCCGGAGGGTAGGGGACTACGCCGGTTGCCACCGTGCGTTGGGCCATGGCATCAAGCGTGAGGCGTTCAATGTTGTTTTTCACGAGCTCCTCGTAAGCCGAGGTGGGCGACATGTCCGGTACCGGCAGAAGAGAAAAGGCCTTCAAGAGGGTCTCAGTAGTCCGCAGTTCCTTCATGGCTTGGAACATGGATTGAGCCAAATCTTTCAGCCCTAACCTCGAATACGACTGAGGATGGGCTTCAGTCAGACGAGGAAGGACCCGCGAGAAGGGGGTATTGGCGTCGTAGGCCTGTTTGAATTTGAGAAGGGCATCGACGAGCGTGCCCCATTTGCCTTTTGTGATGCCGATGGAAAAGAGGAACAGTATGGTGAAGTCTGTTGTCTTTTCCACCACGATGCCTTGCTGATCGAGGTACGCCGTCAGCAGTGCGGCAGGGATGCCCCATTCCTCCAGATGGCCGTCCTGCGCTACGCCCGGCGTGGTGACGGACACCTTGATGGGGTCCAGCATACAGTAGTCGTCTTCAATGTCTCCGAAACCGTGCCATGCCGCGTTGGGCCGTAACACCCAATAAGAAGGATCGGAAGCCAGTTTCTTTTCATCCGCCTTATGGAAAGGCATAGCCTCGCCTTTTTCATCGGATACCGTGTCCGGTTGCCAGACGTTGACGAACCATTGCCCCTGTTCTGCCAGTTCAGCGTTGATCCGGGCGATAAGACAACGGAACGCCACAGCTTCCCGAATGGATTCCTCAGTGAGGGCGCGGCCTCCGGCGCCTTCCATCATGGAAGCGCTGACATCGTTGGAAGCGATGATGGCGTAGTTGGGGGACGTGGAGGCGTGCATCATGAATGCTTCGTTAAAACGGGCATGATCAATGGGATTGCGTCCGTCCCGGACGTGGATCATGGAAGCCTGAGAGAACGCCGCCAGCAGTTTGTGGGTGGACTGGGTCGCGAAGACCGTAGGACCCGAAGACTTCTCGCCGTCCGGTATGTCATGCATGGCGAAGCGATCGTGATACATGGGGTTGAAGCGGGCGTAGCCGTACCACGCTTCGTCGAAATGGAGCCGATCCACACTTTGACCGAGGAGTTTTTCCACCCGTTTCACATTGTAGCACAGGCCGTCATAGGTGGAGTTGGTCACGATAGCGTGGATGGGGTGAGCATCACCGGAGGACGAGTTGAGGGGGTTATCCCGCATGGCTCGCTGGACGGCCTCGGGCGTCAGGCGATGGGGAGGGATGGGACCGATGAGGCCGTAATGGTTGCGGGATGGCAGGAGATAGGTGGGGATGGCTCCGGACATGGTAATGGCATGCTCAATGGATTTATGGCAGTTGCGGTCGCAGAGAGCCGCCTGATTGCGCGTCACGCTGGCCATGAGGATAACACGGTTGGACGTGGAGGAGCCATTCGTCACGTAGTAGGTCCTGTCCGCGCCGAACACACGAGCGGCGTAGGCCTCGCCCTTGCCAATAGGACCGGAGTGATCCAGCAACGAACCGAGTTCACCCACCGAAATGGACAAGTCCGAACGGAAGATGTTTTCGCCGAAAAAGTCGAAGAACGCCCGGCCTGAAGGGGATTTCATGAAGGCTGTTCCCCCCGTATGCCCCGGAGTATGCCATGAATACTCATGGACTTGGGAAAAGCGGGCCAGAGCCCCGAACATGGGAGGCAGCATCTGGCGGCGATAGGCGCGCACGGCGGCCACAATGCGCCCGGCGATGAAGTCAGCCGTATCTTCAAAAAGCCAGATGAAGTCATTGGCCTGACGCAGGACGGTCAGAGGAATATGGGCCGCGTTTTCCCGATCCGTGAACAGAAAGACGGGAAGATTGCGGTTGCGGTTACGCAAGGCAGCCAAAACGCGCATGGCGGCGCGATGCTCCTTGTCTTCCTCGAGTTCCCAGTCAAGCAGGAGCGCCTGAATGAGCGGTTCGGAACGGATGAGGGCAACGGCGTCGAAGGTCGTGGTAGCCGTCAGGATTTCAATGTCGTTTTGCACGAGCTGTTCGCCGAGTTCCCGAAGGACCCGGCCGGCGGCCGAATCCGTTTTACAGACGCAATGCGCCAGAAGAACTTTCATATGCAGCGTGCGAGGTGATTGTGTAAGCATGGTTTCTCCTTATGCTACTGATGGTTCAATGGGACGTTCCGTCCGATACGGGAAGGGGCGGGATCGTTTTTTCAATGGTGAGCTGTTCCTTCAGAAGGCCGGGCAAGGTGGCCCGACGGCGCAAGTTGAGATGCTCGTGCTGGCCCACGGAAAGCCAGAACGTGGCCGCCAGGACCACAAGGGTAATGGCGAGCGTGGCATAGCGGACCCAGCGGGGAGAGATGCCGCCGGGGTGGATATGCTTTTCTTCGATTTCCCGCTTGCGAGTAATCGCGGCGGAGTAAAACACGATGGTAGCGATGACGAAAATCAGGGACCAGCGGGTTTGCTCGCCGTCCGAACCGAGGAGGGCGGTCAGGCTGTAGATGGCCCCCACAAGACCGATGAGCGTATAGAGGGCATATTGGTTGGGGGGGAGTTCGCGATATCCGAGCACCTTGATGGAAATACATGAATAGATGTAGGGGAGAAGCGTCATAATGACCGCGATGGAGGCCAGCTTGCCGAATTGCTGACTGGCCGTAGGCGACATGGTCGCCAAGACCTGCAAGGTCATCAGCGCAGCGACGATGGCCAAACCTGACGAAGGCACACCTTTAGCGTTGACCCGTGAAAAAACGTTCTGAAAAAGACCGTCATCGGCGGCTGCCTTGGCACTTTGCCCGACGAGCAGCGTCCAGCCTGCCAAGGACCCCAGACATCCCAGTGCCGCGCAGAGTGCCACGATATTGGCCGCGGTATTTCCTAAAGCCAGCCGCGCCGCATCCGCGAAGGGCGCGGCGGACACAGCCAGTGTCTTAGCGGGGATCATGCCCATGATCACGGACGAACTGAGCACGTAGGAAACGGCGGCGAGAATAACCCCGCCGACCGTAGCGATGGGAACGTTGCGCCGGGGATTTTTGACGACGCCTGCGGAAACGGACGCGCTTTCCACGCCGATGAAAGCCCACAGGGTAAAATTCAGGGTGGCGCTGATGGCCCGGACATCGCTTTCTCCGGTTACGTTCCAGCCGGACAGGAACGTTTCCTTACTGAACCAGAACCATCCGAGCAGGGCCATGCCGAGAATGGGCATCAGCGCGAGAAGAGTGGTAATGGACTGCACGCGCCCCACCAGTTTCGGCCCGAGCATATTGGCGTAGGTGAACAGCCAGATGACGAATATCTGGGCCAGTGCGAATACAAGAGGATTTTTGAGTGCAGGAAAAAAATGGGTGAGATACCCGATCCCCGCCACGGCAAGGCCAACATTGCCGATTACATTGGCCAGCCAGTAAATGAGGTTGGTCTGGTAACCCATGTAATCCCCGAAAGCCTGCCGGGTGTAGGCGTAGGGTCCGCCCGCAGCCGGGTTGATGGCCGCCAGTTTGGCGAAGGTCAGCGCCAGAGCGATGGCCCCCACGCATGTTATGAGCCATCCGAGCAGCGCAATGCTGCCGATGGCCGCGAGGTTGGCCGGCAACATAAACACTCCCGATCCCATCATGTTGCCCGCAACCATCAGCGTAGCCGCAACCACGCCTATTTTATTGCTGTCGTCTTGAGCCATCGTGTCGCCTCCCTTGCCGTAAACGGGCTCTGTACATGAATGCTGAACTGCCACCTGTCCGGGATAGAATCCATATCCCATTGATTCAATTATAGTTTCACTTATTTATCGTAGGACAGGGCAGGGGGAGGTATACGAAAAAGAAGAAAAGGAGGAAAAGAAAATATCCAGTGAAGAGGGCGGGGCGAAAGTTTCCCGGAGATGATTTCCGGCTAGAATGCTTGACAACTCATCATTTTTTTATACCGTGCATGATGTCGCTCGAAAGCGGTGTTCCTCATTGTCGTCAGCTGGATGCCCTGGGCGGTGCGAAAGCGACGCACGGCGGCGGGCTTCCCGAGCACCCGCTTTTTTCCACCATGTTGAGAACAGGATAAAAAAGATGAAAAGACTTTGCATGATTGGAGCAGCCCTCTTGCTTCTTATGGGCTGTGCGGCTGGTACCGACCCCGACCTTTCCACCGGAATCAAGGCAGGTGAAACGGAGGCGGCGGAAGAGGTTACAGAAGCCGCAGCGGAGGCCCCCATTGTTTCCGATGAAGAGGCGCATACTCTTTCTGTGGAATTGATGACGTTTCAGGGCGGGACATCAGGAGCCCGTGAATACGTGGTGGCTCAAGCCAAGCGTGCCTGCGACAGCATCAATAAGGAAGTCTACATTGAACAATTGACCTCGCAACCTACATGGCGGGGTGGCATAGCAGAAGTAACGTTCAGATGTGTGGAAAAGAATGATCCCCGTCTGAGCCAATAAGAAAAATAAAAAGGAATTTACAGAGTTAGCTGCTAGCTAAACTCTGTAAATTCCTTTTTTAAGGCCATAATTTTTAAATTATGTAAATTTTATTACAACACCATCAGACTTACAAAACCATCCCATAAAACCACTTCCCACCTCCCTTTGTATAAAAACCGTTTACAATCAGAGACAGTGGGGTAGGGAAAAACTAGGCTCGGAAAAGGGGAAACTCAAGGACCATAGAGGTACCGTTGCCTTCCGCCCCTACAGCCCGGATCGTACCGCGATGGTCAGCCACAATGGACTTGACGATAGCAAGCCCCAAACCGGTCCCGCCTTTCTTGCGGGAAAAGTAGGGTTCAAACATGCGCTCGCGTTCTTCCGGCAACAAGCCGGGACCATTGTCGGAAACGACAAGCCGCAGGCTCCCCCGGCCACGGTCATGGACCGCCGTAATGCGCACCCGTTTGGGGGTCTCGGGCGGCAACGTTTCCAGCGCTTCGGCGGCATTGGTGAAAATGTTCAGAAGGGCACGGTGAAGCGCCGCCGCATCCATGGCGATGGAAGGCAAGTGTTCCGGCAAGTGCAAATCCCACTCAATGGCACTATGGCTGGTCTTGAACAGCGTCACCAGTTCCCGCAAAAGAGGAGCGACATCCCCCGGCGCAAGCTGGACTTCCGGGAGTTTCGCGAAGGCGGAAAACTCCTGCACCATCTCTTGCAGCCGTTCCACTTGCTTGACGATAAGCTCGGTGCATTGCCCAAAAGCAGGATCGGAAACAGCTTTGCCGAACTTGCGATCCAGCCGTTGGGCCGAGAGTTTGATGGGAGTAAGGGGATTCTTGATTTCATGGGCGATGCGCCGCGCTACCTCCCGCCACGCCGCCATGCGCTGCATTTTTTCCAGTTCCGTAATGTCCTCGACCACCACAACGTAGGCACGGATACCCCCCGGGCCGGCAAGGGCGATGGCATGGAGGACGAGCTTCCAGCTGCGATCCCCAAGGAGAAAATCTTCCTGCCGTTGCCAGTTTTGTTCCGGGTGTTCGCGCAGCGTTTCCAACATGGAAACAAAAACATCCGCGTAGGTGTGAGGAAGAAAATCCGCAGGATTACGCCCCTGCAAACGAGCTGCGTCCGCCTCGAAAATGGAGCATGCCGCCTTGTTCATGGTCATGATGCGGCCTTCCGCATCCAATGTGATGACGCCGGTGGTGATATTGTCGAGAACGGTTTCGATGTAACGGTTATGCTCCGCCAGCATGGTATTGGCCCGCGTGAGATTGGCGCGCCCTTCCTGCAAGTCGCCAGCCATCCGGTTGAAGAACTGCACGAGAATCCCCAATTCGTCCGCGCCTTTGTCTTCCAGTCGGAAATCAAGATCGCCCTGGGCGATGCGCGTGGTACCGTGGGCCAGAGCCAAAATGGGGGCCGTCAGCTCCTTGGAAAGCCGGAAGCCAAACCAGACGGACCCAAAAATGGTGATCATCCCAAGTACGCCGAGAATCAGCAAAAAGGAAACCTTCAATGGTTTCTTCAACTGCTTAAGCTGGGCGTACTCCTCAAATCCCTTGGATATCCTTTCCAGCTTGGCCAGCAGCCCCTGTCCGATGCTTTCCGCAGTGATAAGGTAGCCCTGCTTCCCCCCGTGCAGCGCCTGCACGCCGATGACATAATCCGCATCATCAGTGGCCCAGAGAAGAGAGCCAAACGTGTTTTTGGCCACGTGTTCCCAGTCGATGCGCTTGCGCGCCTCCTGCCAACCCTCCGTAAAAGCGCTGGGGGCATACCAGTAGCGTTCCTTTTGCTCAGGCGAAATGATGCCCAGCAAGGTCAGGCCGTATTCCTTTTGCTTGGTGCGGAGCAGGGCGTTGATGGCATTCCCCGTCCATGCGATGTGCCGCTGGGCCGCTTCTTCTACGATGGCGTCGGATCGGGAACGCAAGCGTTCCGCTGCGGCTGCATAAAAACTCTGCCCCACATCCAGCGCAGCTTGAAGAGAGCTTTCCGTCTGCCGGGTGAACCAATAGTCCACGCTGGTGGCGACCACCCGGTTCGATGCCAAAAACATGATCACGGTGGGGATCAAAGAAAGGGAAACGAAAACGACGACGAGACGGGTACGGATTTGCGCGCCGAAGACTTTCCGCCGCCGCTCCATGATCAGCTTGACCACATTGCGCGCCACCAGAAAAAGCACGATCAGCATGAAAATGGAATTGATGTTCAGCAGGGCGATGAACATCCATGAATCCACCCCGTACAGGGTGAGCTGCGTCCAAGTGCCTCCCAGCACCAGAAGCAGAAGGAGAAAAGCCGCCAGCAGCTCATAGCGTCTGCGACGGCGCTCACGCTCGTCAGGTACGCCTATCTGGACGACTTTCTCCTGTGCGGTCATGCTATGCCTCGTTCAGCTTCAGAAGACGAATTCCTGTGAGAATGAGAGAGGGGGAGTCACTTCCCACGACCAGAAAAAAAGCGCTTTTTCCAGCCACGGAGGAACTTCCGCATGTTCGAGCGTCACCTGAAGAAGGACACGGTAGGTCTGCCCGGATTGCAAAGGTGCCCGCAGGGGCAACACAAATTCCAGATGTCCCCAGGCGGACGCTATAAGAGCGGCGAACTGCTTTTGCCGCACAATGGGATGATGGGGGGAGGAAAGGATGAATTCCCGGGTCAGCAGATCATACCGCAACTGATAATCGCGCACCTCTTCCGCTATAATCTGGTTGGTGAGAAGGGTGCGCACGCGAATAAGGGAGAGCTTGCATTGCAGGGTCATAACCGCGCCGTCCCGTAACTGGGAACGGACGATGCCTTCCTGTTCCATCCCGAGCCCCGTGCTTACATGGACCCCGTCAGGCAATGTTTCTACGGTGAAGGAGCGCAAGAGCAATTTGGGTGAGCTACTCTCCGAAGATGGAGTACCCAAAGCCGACAATTCCAGCGTAGGCCGTCCCTCGCCCCCTTGAGCCGGGGCATCCTCCACGGAACAAAAAAAGGAAGCCGCCAGCAGGCAGAAAAAAAGAAAAGGAAAAGATCGACGAAAAAATAACATAGGGCAATGAGGATGGTAAGGAAGAGCTGTATAAAAAACGACCACACCGTGTTTGGCACAGGAAGTGAATCTTGGCAAGCCCGGTGGAAGGAAGAGCTCGACCGAGGCAGCTTCTTTCTTCGGACCCGAGGCATCTTGTCAGGGGGCGGATACTGGCTATAATAGCCGAAGCAATCCTTTTATCCCAAGGGAGATGTCCTTATGCCCATGTACGATTTTTACTGCACCGCAAGTTCTCATGAATTCGAAGACATGACGAGCCCCGAAGCAGCGTGTCCGCCGTGCCCGCAGTGCGGCAGCACGGAAACGGAACGGCTGGTATGCGCGCCTAGCCTTAAGAAAGGGGCCATGCCTTTCAAGGTAGGGCCGGTGCGCCCCATGCCTCCCAAGCCGCTGCGAGGCGGAGGCCCCTGCGGGGGAGGAGGCTGTTCGGGAGGGTGCGGAACCCTCTAGGAGAACGCCCGCATTCTGTGCAATGCGGGCGTTCTTTATTTCAAGAACCATCTCCCAAGAAAAAAACAGCTAAAAGGCCTTCGTATGAAAGACCAAGCGGTAAAAGGATACCAGCCTCGGGAAAAGCTGTAAATATGGGAAGGGCCGGGCAGGGGCAGGCTGCCGCGTCGCGGTCCATGCACGTGGAAGACCGAAAATCCCGCACTAAGGAAGGGAGCAGGGGAGAGTGAGAAAATCGAGGGGGTTGGGAATACTCATGGAAAGGCCGGATAAAATCATTTTTACTTTTTCCAGAGGTAGTTGGACTCACCTCACCTTCAACCAACCTTATCAACATCCATAGGAGTCACACATGGCTACGACGAAAGACCATCGTGAAAAAGGCAAAGAATCCGGCCACGAAATGAAAGGCTCTTCCAACAGCAAGTCGACCAGCAAGTCCAAGGAAACCATCGGCGATCCCAAAAAGCAGAGCGAAGGTTCCAAGGAAAGCATGAAGTCCAAGAAGTAACTCCTTTTCTACAATAACCAAGAGACCCTGCCGACGTTTGCCGACAGGGTCTCTTCTATTCGCACGCCGCTTCTTTGTCATGAAAAAAAGGAAGGCGGCCTCCCCGGGCTTTTTAGGAATACATGGTATTGATGGTTTCTTTCACCGTCCGATGCTGCTCGGTGTCCGCATAGACGGCCTTGTACTGCTTTTCTATGGAACCATAATGATCAAGGATTTCCTCATTCAAGGCGGAGAAATCGGAAGAATAGAGGCCATCGAGCTTGAGGTTTTTGACCAAAGCGTTATCCGGCTGGACAATTTCGATAAACCGGACCCACTTCCACAATGTGACCATTTTTTGCCGTCTGGAAATCATCGCCTGTCCTTTGAAAGGGGTTACTACTGTTAGTTCCTTTTCCTAGTATGCCTGATCCTTTTTCAAAAGGGAAGCGATAATTCACGGAACACCCCATAATGAAGGGGAGAGGCTATCCTCTCCCCTGAAGGGCCGGTACGTAACCGGCTCACGGTCCTGTATGGGGCCGCGCCACACGCAGGTGTCCCGCCCTTTGGAGATAAAGCGAGTTCCGCATTGAAAAAATGATTATAAGTCCCTTCCGGAAGGTGAGGAGAAAAAACTCACGGTCGGGGCCTCAGACCGAAAGGGAAAAGAAATAAAAAGTGACCGTATTGCCCCAGCTTCAGAAGCAGGGGAGAAGGGTGCCTTTTTCTCTGCGTTCTGTGACCCGGGTGGCCTTCTCTTTAGTGGACGGCATATCTTAAGAACGATGTTCCTCTGCCAGCACAACACGGGCTGCGGCTTTCTGCGTAGAGACGGCCGCAGCCCGCGTCTTCGCGGTCAAGAGAATCGTTACTCTTCCATATAGGTGGCGGACTGGATGCCTTTTTCCGCTACGGTCACGCTATGCATCCTCACCGTCGGAGGAAGTGCGGGGGCCATTTGTTGCCAAATGTAGCGGGCCAAGTTTTCCGAAGAGGGATTGGAGACGTCAAAAGGCGGCACTTCATTGATATGCTGGTGATCCAGCGGTTCCAGCGTTTTCTTCAAAAGGGCTTTCAGGTCGCCGAAATCCATCAAAAGTTCCGTATTCGGGGTAAGCTGGCCGCCTTGGACGGACACTTCCACGGCGTAATTGTGCCCATGAAGGCGTTCGCATTTGCCCTGATAATGGCGCAGGGCGTGGGCGGCGCAAAATTCGGAACGGACTGTAAGCTTCCACAGAGGCTGAGACATTGTCTTCCTTTCTTTTTCATTAGGGTTATTGGACAAGCGCGGCGGAACACCATCGGTGCATGTCTTGCTGAAACGCGGGGCCGGGCGTGATGGACCAGCGGGGCCCGAGCTGGACGCGGCAGAGGGTGCCCTCCAAGCAGAAACTCAATTGAACTTCCGTACCGCCCTTATGACGCTCAAGTATCGCTTTAAGTGTTTCGATACCTTCGGCGTTCAGCCGGGAAGCGTCAAGTTCCCACGATACGGGAGCGTCGCTGTTGGAGCAGACGTCCGCGAGAGACTGCACGGACACGCCGCGCAGCTTGATTTCGCGTACCGGGGGCTCATCATCGGCGTCCTCGCCTCCCCCTTCAGGAGAGTAGGACCCTCCTTCGCGGTTGTCGATGGTCGCGGTCAACAAAAGAGGCTGTTCGGAATGGAGAAGTTCCCGGCCCGCATTCAATTCCTCGGTAAAAAACGTCACTTCCCCCGAGGCCGTCAAATCCTCCACGGCCACGAAAGCCATACGATTTCCGCGTTTGTTGAGGATTTCCCGGATGCTCGTGACCAGCACGGCGCATTTGATGGTGGCCTTGTCCCCCATTTCGCGGGCATCTTCAAGGGAGCGCAACCCCAGACGCATCAGCTCATGGCGGTAGGGCTGCAAAGGATGGCTGGTCAGGAAAAAGCCCAAAGCTTCTTTTTCAAAACGCAGTTTCTGATCCTCATCCCATTCGGGGATGTTTGCTTCTTCGCAGGGAAATCCCATGCCCGAGCTTTCCGGTTCCTCGACAGGCTTTGGCGCCAGGCTGAGCAAGGATATCTGGTTGGACAGCTTTTCCTTGTTTTTCTTCTGAGCCCGGCCCACGACGGTGTCCAAGGCCGCGAAAAGGGCGTTGCGGGAACAGCCGAAGCAGTCCAGAGCGCCTCCTTTAATCAGGCTTTCCAACACACGCTTGGTGACCTTGCGCAGGCTTACCCGGACGCACATATCAAGGAAAGAACGGAAGGGCCCGTCCTTTTCGCGTGCCTCCACGATTTCCCGGATGGCTTCATCGCCCACGTTCTTGATCCCGCCGAGGCCATACACGACGGCTTCGTTGCGGACGATGAATTCCCGTCGGCTGACCTGTACGTCCGGCTGACGGACTTCGATGCCCATATCCTTGCATACGGCGATATACTTGAGGATTTTATCCTGATTACCGATTTCGGACGTCAGCAGGGCGGACATGAACTCCACCTTATGATGCGTCTTCAGGTAAGCCGTATGGTAGGAAATGAGGGCATAGGCGGCGGAGTGCGACTTGTTGAAGCCGTATTCCGCAAATTTTTCCATCAAGTCGAAAATTTCGGAAGCTTTTTCCTTGCTGGTCCCGTTTTTGATCGCACCTTCGACAAAAAGGGTACGCTCCTTGGCCATAGCTTCCGCGTTTTTCTTGCCCATGGCACGCCGCAACAGGTCAGCGCCGCCGAGCGTATACCCGGCCACAATCTGGGCAATCTGCATGACCTGTTCCTGATAGACGATGACCCCGTAGGTGTCTTTCAGGCAATTTTCCAGCGACGGCAAGGGGTAGGTCACTTCCACTTCGCCGTGTTTACGCTTGATGAATTCATCGACCATGCCCGAACCGAGAGGCCCGGGACGGTAGAGGGCGAGCATGGCGATGATGTCTTCAAAACAGTTGGGCCGCAGCATACGCAGATATTGGCGCATCCCGGAACTTTCCACCTGAAAGACGCCGTCCGTATCGCCACGGGCGAAAACGTCATAAGTTTCCGGGTCGGTCAGGGGCAGAATATCCAGATCGGGTGCCGTCTTGCCCTGTTCCTCTATGGCTTTCAGCGTATTGCTGATGAGGGTCATGGTCCGCAAGCCCAGAAAGTCGAACTTCACCAGCCCGACTTTTTCCACCATCTTCATGTCGAACTGCGTCACCAGTTCGCCCTTTTTACCGCGATAGATGGGAAGATATTCATCCATGGGCTTGTCGGAAACGACCACGCCCGCGGCATGGGTGGACGCATGGCGGGAGAGCCCCTCCAGGCGGAGGGAAATATCCAGCAGTTTCCGGATAATGGGGTCTTCCTTGTAGAGCGTCGCCAGCTCGGGCTCCGCATCCAGCGCCTTTTTGATCGTCATCTTGAGATCATCGGGGATCAGCTTGGCGATGCGATCCGTTTCTTTAAAGGAAAGGTCCAGCGCGCGCCCCACGTCGCGCACCACCGCTTTCGCCTTCATTTTCCCGAAGGTCGTGATCTGCGAAACGGAATCCACCCCGTATTTCTGGCTGACATACTGGATCACCCGCGTGCGCTTGTCTTCGCAGAAGTCCACGTCGATATCGGGAAGGCTGACGCGTTCGATGTTGAGGAAGCGTTCAAAAATGAGGTTATAGGGCAGGGGATCGAGGTTGGTGATGCGCAGGGCCCAGGCCACCAGAGACCCCGCCGCCGAGCCTCGGCCCGGACCTACGGGGACGTCGTGATCCTTGGCCCAGTTGATGAAGTCCTGCACGATCAGGAAATAGCCGGGAAAGCCCATTTCGCAGATGACCTTCAATTCCATCTCAAGGCGATCCCAGTATTTCTGATGATCAAGCGTATCCCGTTCCGGGTGCAGGGCAAGGCGACGCTTGAGACCTTCGCGCGCCAGACGTTCAAACTCGGTGGCGAGCGTCATGCCCTCGGGAAGCTCGTAAACCGGGAAGTAGTGATGGCTGAAGTCCATTTCCACATGGCACTCTTCCGCGATACGGACGGTATTCGAGAGTGCTTCCGGGACATGTTTGAAGGACTGCTCCATTTCCTCGGCCGATTTGTAGTACAAATCGCGGGCCTCGAATCGCATCCGCTTGGCGTCGTTGACTTTGGCCTGCGTCTGGATGCACAGGAGGACGTCGTGGGCCTCCACGTCATCGGCGTTCAGATAGTGGCAATCGTTGGTGGCCACCAGCGGAACCCTGGTATGTTCCGCCAGCTCCAGAAGCTTTTCGTTGAGGACAGCCTGATCGGGCAGGGTATTGGACTGGACCTCCAGATAGAAACGGCCATCGTAGATATCCATGTATTCCTGCGTCTGGCGGATGGCATCGTCAAAGGTGCCGCCTCCCTGAATCATCTTGTTGCCCCCGAGCAGCGTACGGGGGATTTCTCCGGCGAGGCACGCGGACAGCGCGATGAGCCCCTCGCTGTACTGGCGCAGCAAGCCCTTGTCCACCCGCGGCTTGTAATGGAAGCCGTCAAGGAAACCTTTGGAAACAAGTCGGACGAGGTTGTGGTAGCCTTCGTTGTTTTTCGCAAGAAGGATAAGGTGATGCCGGACGCGGGCCAGCTCGGAGTCCTTATCTCGATGATCGTTGGTCACATAGACTTCGCAGCCGATAATCGGCTTGATGCCATAGCTTTTGCAGGTGGTATAGAAGTAAGCCGCCCCATAGAGGTTGCCGTGGTCCGTGATGGCTGCGGCCGGCATACCGTAGTCCTTGGCGCGGGCGCAGAGATCGTTGAGCCGGATCGCGCCGTCGAGCAGGCTGTATTCCGTATGGCAATGGAGATGCACGAATTCAGACATGAAAGCATCCTGGTAAAATCGCTAAAAATGAAGTTTTGATCCTATCAAAAGATACCCCGGCGCACAATCGAGGGCGCAGGGGGAAACAGGGCCGGGCGGAAAAGCCGTCGCCTCTTGTCCCTCTCTGTTTTTGGGGATATTCTTCTTGGCATGTCCTCCAATCAGCCAAACGAATTCGCCCCAAAAGGGCTTGATATAGCCCTTCATGAGGCGCGCTTTGAGACCTTCGCGGCTCGGTATCTCGCGGAGCATCCCGAAGCCATGCTTCACCTCAAACGCGAACATACCTATAAGGTACTGGGATATGCCCGCGTGCTCGTGGACTCGGAAACCTTTACGCCTGAAGAGGGGAGGGCGGCCTTGCTTGGGGCCCTTTACCACGACGTAGGGCGCTTTCCTCAATACGTGCGTTGGCGAACCTTCAGCGACGCGCAATCGGAAAATCACGCCAGGTTAAGCGTCCGTACCCTGCACCGCGGGTGCGTTCTTGATGATGAGCCCCGATCCGTGCGCCATGCTGCGCTGACGGCGATTGCCCTGCATAACCGTTATCGCCTGCCGCCGGGCCTGCGGGATTCGTATCTGAAGGTGTGCCATGCCGTTCGGGATGCGGATAAGCTGGACATCATGCGCATTATGGCCTTTCACCTCACGCGGCCTCTTCCTACAGGAGACGTGGTGCTGCATGTGCGGGACGAGCCCTCACTGTGGACGCCCGCTATTGCGAGTAAAGTACTGCACAGAGAGGTACCGAGTTATACGGAGCTCAAATATGTAAATGATTTCCGTATGCTCATAGGTTCTTGGGTCCATGAGCTTCATTTTGCGACATCTCGCCGCCTGTGCGCGACTTCCGGCCACATTGAAGCCATCCTTGAAGGCCTTCCTCCGGTAGAGGCTTTAGTGCCCGTAAGGGCTTCCATCATGGATACACTTTACTCCTATCATTCGCATCATATTAATAATGTTTGATTTTCATCCGTTAAGCGCGGACAGTGCAAACCAATACTGCGACCGCTGGGGGTTCCCGGGTGTTCGTCTATGTACCGAGGGTTTGTGGTTGCGACCCTTGGGCGAAGGGCCTCTTCTTTTTTGGTTCCTGCTGCACAGAGTCCCTTTTGCCGATGGGGTAGGGATGCTTCGCCAGCGGCTGGAGCAAGGAGAAGCCGTCGGGATCATTGATTACAAGCTCCCGGAGCGCAATCTCGATTTCCCGGCCTTTTGGCTCGGCGCTTTGGTGGAAAAGATGGGCACGCATCACGAGGCCTATAAACGTTTTATGCGATACGGAGGTATTGAAGGCCTGGTTCGTGACGTGGGGAGAATTCCGGCGAAGCGAGATGTTTTATGGGGTGGTGGGGTTGGTTTTATTTATTGGGTGTGATAAGGGGATGTAAACATAAGTTTACATAACTATCATTATGCGATTTTTAAAAACCTAATCCGGCTTGCCACAAAGCCGCCCCTTAGCGTAAAAACGCAGGAGTTTGTTTACCCCTCTTGCAAGGATAAAACCTATGGGTCTTCTCGGTACCAGTTGCAGCTTTACGCGATTCCGCATCGCCGATTCCGTTCCACAGGAACTGTGGATGAACATACCCGCCAAGCTCAAGCAATTCGCCTTTCAAGACATTGACGACATCCCCGAAGAACGGGCATGGGGATGGACCAGTTTTGAGGATATGCTTGATACGCAATGGCGCTCCGCTCTACCGGAAAAAGGAGCCTACCTCGCTTTTGCCCTGCGTCTGGATACGCGACGCATTCCTCCTGCGGTGTTGAAGAAGCACGTCATGATCGCTCTCCGCGAAGAGGAAGCCCGGATCAAGGAACAAGGGAAAAAGTTTATCGCACGGGATCGCAAGACCGAACTGCGGGATCAGGTCAAATTGCGGCTTCTGGGACGTTTTCTGCCGATTCCCGCCATTTTCGACGTGGTGTGGGCTACGGATTCCAATATCGTCTATCTGGCCTCCACCCAATCAAAACTCATTGAACTTTTTATGAATCATTTTACATTGACGTTCGATCTGCATTTAGAGCCTCTGACGCCCTATGCTCTGGCCGCGACGCTCATGGATGAAGCCTCTTTGAGCCGCCTTGACAACCTTGAACCCACGAGCTTCGTGTAGGGAGTCGATCATGAGCGAACAAGCCTATCTCGGCCAGACCACGGACATGGTGCTCGGGCAGGAATTCCTCACGTGGCTGTGGTTTCGGAGTGAGACGCAGCCTCTTGGATTTAAAGACAAAGAAGGTGTCCCCTTCACCCTGAACCTTGAACAGCGCATCGTGGTTCAGGGTGGCGAAGGCGACAACCTTGAAACGGCCTCCGTCTCGGGTTCCCTGTCCCAGTTGCGGGAAGTCAGGCTCGGCCTGCGCACAGGCAAGAAAGTCACCCGCGCGCTCGTCCGTTTCGAGCGGGAAGAACTGGCTTGGCAAACAACCGTCAAAGCTGAGGATTTTTCTCTCGCCGCCTTCAAGACGCCCCGTGTCGAAAGGGAGCCGGACGACGATCCCGATGCCTCTTTTCTGGAAAAAATGTATCTCATGGAAATCTGCCTGGGCCTTTTTGATGCCTGCTACCAGCTTTTCCTTGAGGTGCGCCTTTCCAATCAATGGGAAAAGGAAGTACGGGATATGGCCAACTGGATGAGCCACCAAGCGTAGACCTTCCAAACGGAGGTGCCATGATTTCGACCGGGACGAAAGCCATGCTGGGGCGGATTGCCCGTAAAGCCGTCTGGATGCTGCTGGTCTTGTGGGGCATTACCATCGTCAGCTTCATCGTCATCCATTTGGCGCCGGGTTCGCCCACCGACCTCCAGACAACCTTGAATCCCATGGCCGGAGAAGCGGCTCGGGAACGGCTTGAAGCGCTCTACGGGATAAACCGCCCTCTCCATGTGCAGTACTTTGACTGGCTTTCGCGGGTGCTCCAGCTCGATTTCGGCAACTCAATGTCGAGCGATGCCCGGCCCGTCATGGAGAAAATCGCGGAACGCCTGCCCCTCACGGTGGGCATCAATGTCGTTTCGCTGGCGTTGACCCTGCTTATAGCCGTTCCCGTGGGCGTGCTTTCCGCCTGGAAGCAAGGTTCGCTTTTCGACAAGGCCATGACAGTGCTCGTCTTCCTCGGTTTTGCCATGCCCGGTTTCTGGCTGGCCCTCCTGTTGATGCTCTATACGGGGCTGGAGCACCAATGGCTGCCTATTTCTGGCCTTGCTTCACTGGATTACGCCTCGCTCTCGCCGTGGGGGAAAGTTTTGGACCTTGTCCGGCATCTGGTCCTGCCCGTCACGGTGATCACGGTGGGAAGCGTGGCCGGGATGTCCCGTTTCATGCGTTCCTCCATGCTGGAAGTCCTGCGGCAGGATTTTATCCTTACCGCCAAAGCCAAGGGGCTCCCGGCCCGCGTGATTATTTTCCGCCATGCGCTGCGTAACGCCCTGCTCCCGGTCATCACCCTTTTGGGCCTTTCCGTTCCCGGGCTGATCGGGGGCAGCGTGATCATCGAAACCATTTTCGCCTTGCCGGGATTGGGACAGCTCTTTTATACGGCGGTCATGGCGAGGGATTATCCATTGATCATGGGCAACCTTGTACTGGGTGCCGTGCTGACGCTTCTGGGGAACGTGCTGGCCGACATTGGCTACGGGCTGGCGGACCCGCGCATCCGCGCGCAAGGAAAAAGCCGATGAGCCGCCTTCCTCTCCATCGTCGCTGGCTCCATTGTCTTTCCCGCCGGGGCATGTTGTCTCTGGGACTGGCGATTGTGGCGAGCATGTCGCTGGCCGCCCTGCTCGCTCCGTGGCTTGCACCCTATGATCCTACGGCGCTCCATCTTCAATCCATCCTGCAACCGCCGAGCGCGGCCTTTCCTCTGGGGACCGACGCACTCGGACGGGACGTGCTCTCCCGGCTTTTGTACGGCGCGCGAGTTTCCCTTTGGGTAGGCTTCGTTGCCGTCACCATTTCCATTGCCATCGGCGTGGTCCTTGGCCTGCTGGCCGGATATTTCGGAGGGCTCGTCGACGAGATCATCATGCGCGGCGTGGACGTCATGCTCTGTTTCCCCTCTTTTTTCCTTATCCTTGCCGTCATTGCCTTTCTCGAACCGAGCCTTACCAATATCATGATCGTTATCGGTCTGACCTCATGGATGGGCGTGGCGCGGCTGGTGCGGGCGGAGACGCTTTCACTCCGCGAACGCGATTTCGTGGCCGCCGCCCGGCTCTCCGGTTCCGGAGATCGTCGGATTATGCTCATCCATATCCTGCCCAACGCCCTGACGCCCGTTCTCGTCTCCGCGACGTTGGGCATCGCGGGAGCGATTCTGGTGGAATCGTCGCTCAGTTTTTTAGGGCTCGGCGTGCAGCCGCCCGATCCCAGCTGGGGGAATATGCTTATGGAAGGGAAAGACGTACTGGAAATCGCACCGTGGCTGTCCCTCTACCCCGGCCTCGCTATCCTCATTACGGTTCTGGGGTATAATCTTCTGGGTGAAAGCCTGCGTGACACACTGGACCCTCGGCTCAAAAAATAACCATTCTTCCCTGAAGCGCGATTGCGGTTTTCGGACTTTTCAAGGGCAAGGCTTGCATCCTTCCGGCAATGCCCCTATGGTGTGGCGTGTTGCTGCGGGATTCTCCCGCCCTGAGGCTTTCTAACACACAATGCCATATCATGCTTGAATATTTGCATATTCGCGATCTTGCCCTTATTGCCGACATGGAACTTGAGTTCGCGGCCGGCATGAATGTCCTGACCGGCGAGACGGGGGCAGGGAAAAGCTTTATTCTCAAGGCCTTGAACTTCCTGATGGGTGAACGGCTGGGCGCGGATATGGTGCGGCCCGGTCGCGAGCGCGCTCAGGTGGAGGCCCTTTTTCTGCGTCCGGAGGGGGAACTCATTATTCGGCGTGAACTCATCGCTGAAAGCGGGCGAAGCCGCTTGTTCATCAACAACTCCCTCGCTTCTCAAGAGGCCATAAAGGAGCTTCGCGCTTCCCTCCTTGTTCACACCAGCCAGCATGGGCAGCAAAAACTTCTTCAGCCGACGTTTCAGGCGCACTTGATCGACGAGTGGATGGCTCAACCCGAGCTGGTTGAGAAACGCCATGTTCTGGTGAAAAGCCTGCGGGAGGCCGGAGAACGCAAAGAAGCCTTGCGCACCCGTTTTCGTGATCTTGCCGACCGCCGGGAACTTCTGGAAATGCACCTCGGGGAAATCGAAAAGGTGGCTCCGGAAGAAGGGGAAGAAGAACAGCTTGAAGCCTTGCGCGCCGAATGGCGGAGTACGGAACAGGTACGCCGCCAGTACGAGCGGGCCCAAATGATCCTGCGCGGCGAAGAAACGGGATTGCCCGAACAGGTAGGACATCTGGAAAGGGCCTTGGAAACACTGGCGGCGGATGACGATGAAATGGCCGCCTACCTTGAAGCGGCAAGTTCCTTCCGACAGACTTTGGCCGAACTGGAAAGGAAGCTGCGCCGCCCTCCCCTGCCGCAATCCGAAGCCGACCCCGAATACATCGAAGGCCGCCTTTTTGAATTGGCGCAACTCAAGCGAAAGCTTCATCGGACTTTGCCGGAAATCCTTTCCCTCCGGGATGAAATTCAGGACAACCTTTCTTTTTTGGATGCCTGTACCCTGGATATCCGGCAGGTGGAAAAGGAAGAAAAAGCACTGCGGGGCGAACTGGCGGACCTTTTGACGCGGCTCAATGCCCAGCGTCGTCAAGCGGCTGCCGCCTTTACGGAAAGACTGGAACAGCAGCTGACGGGCCTCGGGTTCTCTCAGCACGTCAAGGTCATCGCTGAATGGAGCACCGTAGAGTTGTTCCCCGGCTGCCAAGAAGATCGTGTCCGCTTGCTGTGGTCGCCCAACCCCGGACAACAGCCGCAGCCTCTCGACAAGATCGCTTCCGGCGGTGAGCTTTCCCGTTTTATGCTGGCGGTGGTCTCCATCCAGACGCACAGCGAAGAGGCTACGCTCATTTTCGATGAGGTCGATGCGGGTGTGGGGGGCCTTACCCTCAACAGAGTTGCCGAACAACTGGAAGCCTTGTCTTCCCGCCGCCAGATGGTTCTGATCACGCATTGGCCACAACTGGCTTCGCGAGCGGTCCGGCATTTCCGGGTGACGAAAGAAGTGCATGACGGGAAGACGTTCACGCGATGCTTCAAGCTCAATCCGCAGGAACGCGAAGCTGAACTGGCCCGCATGGTAGGGATAGAAAAATAAAGCCCTTCTCTGGAAGGGGGAAGGGCCGTTACTTTGGAAAACGCTCTCTCTTGCCGCTGAGGACAAGAGGTAGGGAGAAGGTATCCTTTGAGCGAGTCTCTTAGTGATGAGGCCATTGGCTTTGTTTATACCGGAATTTCCCTCTACAAATATGAAAGGCGTTAGGGTAAAAGAGGCACAAAAAAAGGAAGGGAAATCCCTTCCTTTTTTTGTGCCGAAAGAAGATACGTTACGCGGCGGCTTTGGCGGCGTTGAGGGCCTTGGCAAGGCGAGAAATCTTGCGCGCGGCCTTCTTCCAATGGATCACGCCCTTGGTGGCGGCTTTATCCAGAGAAGAGGTGGCGGTGCTCAGGAGCTGAGAAGCAGCAGCCTGATCGCCTTCCTTGATGGCGGCGCGAACGGATTTCACCACATTCTTGATGCGGGTCTTCACGGTACGATTGCGGGCAGCGCGCTTCACGCTCTGCTTGTGACGCTTGATGGCAGACTTGTGGTTGGCCACGATGTTCCCTCCGGGGTACGTCTTGCTGCGTCTGAGACGCGGCGTGGTTGCGGTTTGAATTGATGTCCTTATCTTCTTTAGACCATTCAGTCAAGTTTTTTCCAGAAAAGGTACTCTTGTACCCTGCCCGGTGCAGCCGCGCGAAACTTTTCTGAAGGTTTATGGCCTCCCGGAACACGCACGGCACCGGGAGGCATGTGGGGCTACAGTTGCAAGGCCGAAAAATCGGCCAGTCGATCCATACGCAAGGTGAGGGCTTTCAGCATATTAAGGCGGTTGGCGCGCAGGTCCGCGTCCTCACACATGACCATTACCTTGTCGAACAGCGCGTCAATGGCCGGGCGGACGGCCCCCAGCATGGAGAAGAGAGCGTCAAAATCGTCCGTTCCCCATGCGGTTTCAAAATCAGCGAAAAGGGTTTCAAGCCTGTCCGCCAAGTCCTTTTCGGCGCTTTCCTGCAAAAGGGAAGGATTCCACACGCCCGTCAAGGGGACGCCCGCTTCCTTGCCCTGCTTACGGATGATGTTCGACACTCGCTTGAAGGTCTGGGCGGCAAGCGGGAAATCGCTCTGACGGCTCAGTTTTTCCAGAGCGGCCAGCCGTTGGCCGACGGCCCACACCTTGTCGGGTTCCACCGCGGTGACGGCTTCAACCAAAAGCGTCTCTCTTCCCTGTGTCAGGAAATAGTTTTTGACGCGGGCAATGAAGAAGTCGTTCAGCTTGGCAAGGGCCTCCTGCGGGGCCAGTTTCCACTTACGCTCGCCGTAGAGCTTCTGGGCTTCCTCGAAAAGTTCCTTCACATCGAAGCGGTAGCCGCGTTCCAGCATGATGCGCGTGATGCCGAGCGCGCAACGGCGCAAGGCATAGGGATCGGCGGCACCGGGAGGCAACATGCCGAGCCCGAAGCAGCCTACCAATGTATCCGCTTTATCCGCAATGGACAAGATCGAACCCAGTTCCGTAGCGGGGACCGGCGAATCGGGGCCGGAAGGCAAATACTGCTCGGCCAAAGCCGTGGCCACGGCTTCCGATTCGCCTTTCTTGCGGGCATAAATGCCGCCCATGATACCTTGCAGCGTGTCGAATTCCCCGACCATGGACGAAACCAGATCGGCTTTCGACAAGCGCCCGGCACGGGCCGCTTCTTCAGGGTTCTGTCCCGCTTTTTCGGCCAGCCAGCGGCACAGGGAACTGATGCGACGAGTCTTTTCTCCCATGCTGCCCAGCGGGGCCAAAAAGGTAACGGCGTCCAGCGCGTCCAGCCATTCGTCGAACGTCGCCTCAAGGTCCGTCTTCCAGAAGAAGCGTCCGTCCTCAAGGCGCGCCCGCAAGACCCTCTCCCAACCTTTCTTGACCACAGAAAGGTCTTTCGGACGGATGTTCAGGACCGTCAAAAAGTACGGCAAAAGCTGACCCTGCCCGTCTTCGACCCCGAAACTCTTCTGGTGGGACTGCATACTGGTCAGCAGCACCTCCCGGGGCAATTCAAGGAAGGAAGGCTCAATATCGCCAAGCAGGGGCACGGGGCATTCCACAAGCCCCTGCACTTCATCAAGCAGACCATCCACCCAGATAATCCGTCCCTGCGCAGCCTCGGCCAACCTGTTGCCTTCTTCCACGATGTAGCGCCGCCGGTCGGCCGCCTTCAACTGGACAGCGCCCTGCTGCGTGATGGTGGAAACGTAGTCGCCCGCCGTACCGAGGGTAAAGGGGCCGGGGCCAAGGACACGGTGCCCTTGCGTGATCCGCCCAGAAACGACAGTGGCGATCTCAAAGGGCACCACGGCGTCGTCGAGCAAGGCCACGATCCAGCGGATGGGACGGGCATAGGCGAAATCTCCGCTGCCCCAGCGCATCCTCTTGGCGAAAGGCAGGGCGGCGATGATCGAGGGGCACAGCGAAGCCAGCACATCTACGGTAGGCACGCCGCCGGTCTTTTTCACGCCAGCGAGGTAGTCTCCCTTTTCCGTCTGTCTGGTAGACAGGGAGGCCACATCCACCCCGAGCGTACGGGCGAAGCCTTCCGCCGCCTTGGTGGGGTTGCCGCTTGCGTCAAAGGCGATGCGGGCCGGGGGACCCATCACGACTTCTTCCTTGGCGGGCTGCACGTCATCCAGCCCTTCGACAATGACGACGGCGCGACGCGGGGTAGCGCAGGTGTCCAGACGGGCGACGCCATAGCCCGCTTCTTCCAGGCCCAGCGTGAAACGCTCGGCCAGTTCCTTTTCAAGTCCGGCCAAAAAACGGGCGGGGAGTTCTTCCGTGCCGATTTCAAGAACAAAGGTGGACATTAACGGTTCCCTCCAAGCATGGGATAGCCCATTTCCTTGCGCTGTTCGGCATACAGGCGGGCAACAGCCGAGGCCAGCGTACGCACTCTTCCAATATACCCGGTGCGTTCCGTGATCGAAATGGCTCCGCGCGCGTCCAGAAGATTGAACGTATGGGAACATTTCAGGCAGTAGTCATAGGCGGGCCACAAGAGCCCCTTTTCGGTCAGGCGCAGGCATTCGGCCTCGAACTCGTCGAAGTGGCGGCGGTGCATGGCCGCGTCGCTTTCTTCAAAGTTATAACGGGATTGCTCCACTTCATTGCGATGGTATATCTGGCCGTAGGTAACGTGCTCGTTCCACTGGATATCGTAAACCGAATCCTTTCCCTGCAGGTACATGGTCAGCCGTTCAAGGCCGTAGGTGATTTCCGAACTCACGGGCGAAAGATCGATGCCGCCTACCTGCTGGAAATAGGTGAACTGCGACACTTCCATGCCGTTCAGCCACACTTCCCAGCCAAGGCCCCACGCCCCGAGCGTGGGCGATTCCCAGTCGTCTTCGACAAAACGGATATCGTGCTCTTCCTGATGGATGCCCAAGGCACGCAGACTGCCGAGATACAAGTCCAGCACGTCATCAGGGGAAGGTTTTAAAATCACCTGAAACTGAAAGTAATGCTGCAAGCGGTTGGGGTTTTCCCCATAGCGCCCGTCGGTAGGCCGCCGTGAAGGTTCCACATAGGCGACATGCCACGGTTCCGGGCCGATGACGCGCAAGAACGTGGAAGGATTGAACGTCCCGGCGCCGCATTCTATGTCCATCGGCTGAGCGACGACGCAGCCCCTGCTGGCCCAATAGCTTTGCAAGGTGAGAATGACATCTTGAAAATACATGCTTCCTCCATGACAAAAAGAGCACTGATCCCTAAACCTAAAGTTCCGTCTGCAACGGACGAAGCGTTCGTTTTCCAGCCGGGAACCACCCGCGCGCGTCAGACTCTGCGAAAACGCCCCTTATCCCATGTCAGGCCAAGATGGTATTGCACAAAACCATCCACGGCCCGAGCGCATTCGCGCCGTTCCGAGGGCAGAAGGGCTTCATCTCCCGCCCCGGAAGCGTCCGAGGCGGCAAAATTCCAACGCAGCGGTGATTCTTCCTGAACTCGGCGCAAAACGTCAAGGCTTTTACCGCTGATCTCCACAATATTTTCCCGGCGCCCAAGACAATCGGGACAAAGTACCGTGCCTTCCGCCACCGAAAAGCCCGCCGGATCGAAAAGCGTTTTCCCGCACCGGGCGCAGGCCCGCAGGGCGGGGGCATAGCCCTGCTGCGAGGCAAGACGAAGACGGAAAAGAACGGGCAGGAGGTCCTGCACACGCTCCGCCTCTTCCAAAAGCGCCAGCGTTTCCTTTACCAGAGCAAAAGCCTCTCCCGAAGTGTCCGGCGAAACGCCCAGCGCCTCCACGAAACGGATGCAGTTCATGAGCATCCCCACCCGGTTCCAGTCCGAACGCAAACGCTGCGGCCCCCGTACAAGAATGCCTTCCTGAAGGGAAAGATACATGCCGTTCCGGGTTGTTTTGGTGCTGATCTGGAGTTCGTTGAACAGATCGAGACAGCCGCAAAAACGTTTGCGGCTGCGGCTTCCCCCAAAGGCGAAGGCGGTGACGATACCATGCCGACGCGTCAAGAGGCGGACCCAAAGGTCCGCCTCACGAAAGCGTCCTACGCCTAAAACAAGAGCCGAGTCGGACCATTCCATCAGTTCTGAATGTCCGCGGGGAAGGTAACGGTTTTGACCTGCCCCACCTTGCCGAGCGCGGGCAGCGCCTTGCCGTCATAGACCACTTCCACCCCTCCGGCATTGCCGAGCTTCACCACCAGCTTTTCCTCAAAATCGACATTCAAGGTATCGCCCTTGTGCATGACGCGCTGACTGTTCTTGCCGTCGGCCGTAGTGGACACCCAGCAGTCCGCCTGAGCGTTCAAGACTAGTCGGTGGCCAGTCGCGGGCAGGGCCGCTTCGTGCGGCGCAGCGGCGGACGATGGGGTTTCGGGGGGAAGAGCGGTACCGCCCAATATGATCGGCTCCTCGGGCAAAGGCGCGGCGGGGCTGGTCGCATTGTTTACGGGCAAAAGGGGCTCGGCGGCCGGAACGGGGGGCGTGTCGACGGGGGCACGCTCTTCGGGAACTTCGGCGGGAGCTGACGGAATGGCCGTGGCCTTTTCGGGCGCGGCGCTCCAATGGGAAAAAAGATCAGGCAAAACGTCGCGCAGATACCACGCGCCGCCAGCGAGAAAAAGGATGCACAAGAGAACGGCCAGCCAGGGAAAACCGCTTCCCCGGCTGGGAGCCGCAGCCCGCCCGTGATATTCCTGCTCGCGCAGTTCCTCTTCGGGGTCCTTCAGCAGGGAACAGGCGGCATGGACGGTCGCTTCATCGACGGCAAGCATTTTGGCGTAGGCGCGAATAAAGCCCCGCGCATAGACGGCATGGGGCATACTCTGCATGTCCCCTTCCTCTATGGCCCTGACCAGGCGGGAGGTGATCTTCAACTGTTCGGCGACGTCTTCCTCGGTCCAACCCTTGCGAAGGCGCCTCTCACGAAGCAGAGCGCCGAAGTCCGGCAACGTCAATCCTTTTTCCGTTTCTTCCATGCTGCGTACCTTTTAGGGAGAGATGCGGGCACCCTTTTATCGGCGGATTTCCACGACGGCCCGCTTACGGAGCTGCTCTGTGTATTCGCGGAAACGTTCCTGCAACTTGGGTTCACGCAGAATCCTTTCAATCTGGGGCGTGGCCTCTTCCAGCGTCTGGCCTTCCCCCGACTCCATATCGATGAGCTTCAACTGGGCTTTCAGGCCGTTGTTCACCTCAAACAAATCCGAAATTTCTCCGGGTTCCATGAGGGAAAGCCGTTCCTGCCATGCCGGATCAAGAGTGTTCCAGCTTACCATGCCCACATCGCCGCCTTCCTGCGCCCGGGGGCCAATGGAAACCTTGCGGGCGACCTCCTCAAAGGAAGCCTTGCCGCCGCGAAGCCGGGCGGACTGCTTCTCCGCGTTCTCGGTAGGCGGATAGACGATCAGGGCAAAGCGCACCCGCTGATTGTTCACAAAATTCTGCTTGTGGATATTATAATAATCGGCCACCTCTTCCTTGGTGACGATGACCTTGCGTCCCACCATATTGGCCAGGAGCCGATTGCGGAGCACCCCGCTGCGAACGCGCTCACGAAAATCCTTTTCGCTCATGCGCTGGAGCTGGAGCTGACGCTGGAACTCCTCCGGCGTGATCTTGTTGCGGGACATGATCTGCTGCATCTCGTTGTCCACTTCGGAATCACTGACCGAGATTTTCAGGCGCTGCGCTTCCTGAGTGAGGATGATGTTATTGATCATCCTTTCGAGCGTGGCGCTGGTCAGGGCATCATAGGCTTCCCGCTGCGCAGGTTTTTTCGGGTCGATCTGGCGACGCATCGCCTCCGGGGCCACTTCGTTCTGTAAATCGAACTCCGTTATCATCTCGCCGTTGACCACGGCCGCAACACCGTTTATCGCCGCCTGAGCGGGCACAGCCGCCACAAGCGCCGCAAAAAGGACTAAGCTGGCAATCCGCACAAAACGCTCCTTGGATTCCGGAAAATCCCGAAAGGGTTCGTTACGCCGCCGGACACAGCAAAAGATTCCGTACGGGGAACCCTCCCCGGATGGAAAACGCTGTTTGTTGTCAGGGCGACAATGTTAAGACAAGATACGCTGAATTCTCTCAACTTGCAATCTCCGCACTAAAGGGCGGGCTCAAGCCGTCACCAGCAAGTCCCCGAGGGCGACGCGGGCGGCATCAAGCCGCTGCGCCGTGGGCAGAGACGTATCCAGCCGGAGTTCAAGGCTGGAAGGCGGAAAGAGCTTGGCCTTCCCTTTCTGCGAGGCAAGGAAGGGCACCAGCTTCTCGGGCGCCACAGCGGTCTGCTTCTCACTCCAGGTGATCCGCAAACGGTCTTCGTGTACGTCCGCCTTCACGGCCTGCCCGCTGGTAAGGAACTGTTTCAGGGACAAGACGGCCATGAAGATTTCCAGCGGCTCGGGTATCTTTCCGAAACGGTCCCGCAGTTCGAGTTCCAGCTCTTCACGGGCCTGCGCATCGGGCGCGGCGGAGAGGCGCTTGTACCAACGCAGGCGCTCCCGCCCATCAGCAATGTAATCTTCGGGGATATGCGCGGTAAGCCCGAGGTTAAGCTCGGTTTCGGCCTGAAGAGAAATGCCTCCGTTTTTGATTTTGTTGACGGCCTCTTCCAGCATTTCGAGATAAAGGTCCAAACCGACGCGGCCCATGTGCCCGGACTGCACTTCACCGAGGATGTTCCCCGCCCCACGTAGCCGGAGGTCTTCCATCGCCACCTGAAAGCCCGCCCCCAGGTAGTCCAGGTCAAGGATGATGCGCAAACGCTCCCGCGTGGCCGCAGGCAGGCTGTCCAGATCGGACACGACGAAGTAGGCGAAAGCCTGCCGATCCGAGCGCCCTACCCGTCCGCGCAACTGGTAAAGCTGCCCGAGGCCGAAGAGCTGCGCCTGATCGACGATCAGCGTGTTGGCCCGGGGAAAATCGAGCCCGGATTCCACAATGGCCGTGCACACCAGCACGTCAAGCTCCCCATGCCAGAAGGCGTGCATGGTTTCCTCCAGCTTCTTTTCCGGGAGCTGGCCGTGGGCCATGCCGATGCGCGCGTGCGGCACGAGTTCCTTGACGAATTCCACCACCCTCTCAAGGTGCTGGACTCGGTTGTGCACCCAAAAAACCTGCCCTTCCCGCGCCAGTTCCCGTTCAACCACTTCCCGGAGTACGCGCTTGTCCCGCTCCAAAATGGCGGTGGACACCGGTTTGCGTTCCGGAGGCGCCGTTTCAATGACGGAAAGCTCCCGCACCCCGGACATGGATAACTGAAGCGTCCGGGGGATGGGGGTTGCCGTCAGGGTCAAAGCATCCACATTTTTCTTGATTTTTTTCAATTTTTCCTTGTGGCGGACACCGAAACGCTGTTCCTCATCGAGGATGAGCAGTCCCAGATTGGGCAAGACCACATCATCGGAAAGCAGGCGGTGCGTTCCGATGAGGATGTCTATCTCGCCCGCGGCAGCGGCCTTGAGGGTCTCCTTTTGCTTTGCGGTGGAGACAAAGCGGCTCAGCAGGCCCACGTTGATGGCAAATCCGGACAGGCGGGCGCGGAAGGTCTGGTAATGCTGCTCGGCCAGAACCGTGGTGGGGCACAGCAAGGCTACCTGCCTTCCTTCCGAGGCCGCCCGGAAAGCGGCACGCAAGGCCACCTCCGTCTTCCCGAAGCCCACGTCGCCGCAGACCAGCCGATCCATAGGCTCCGGCTTTTCCATGTCCACCAGCACATCCTGTATGGCACGGGCCTGATCCGGGGTTTCCTCAAAGCCGAAGGACGCTTCAAACTCCCGGTAGAGTTCCCCCACCGGGGGATAGCGGAAGCCTTTGGCCACCTTGCGCCACGCGTACATCTCCACAAGGTCTTCGGCGATCTTTTCAATGGCCTTACGAGCTTTTTCCTTGCCCGACTGCCACGCCCCGCCGCCCAGACGATCAAGGGCAGGTTGCGCTTCTCCCGCGCCCTTAAAACGTTGGATGAGGGACATGCGGTCCACGGGGACGTAAAGGCGGTCATCTTCCGCGTAGTGGAGAAGGAGAAAATCATTGGCGGTGCTGCCGGTTTCCATGCGCACCAGTCCACCAAAACGGGCAATGCCGTAATCCCGGTGCACAAGGAGATCGCCCGGCGTCAGTTCGTCATAGTGATCCAAACCTTTGAACGCGCCGGATGGAATGCGGCGTCCCTTGCCGGAATGCGGCTGAAGAACCTCTTCACCCAAGAGGAGGCTCTCGTCCCACACCAGTTCGGCACCCGAGCGGAAAGACGCAACAAGGGCAAAGAGTCCCTTTTGTTCGGGATCATAGCGAAGAGATGGAGAAAGTCCATCCTGTGCGGCCAGATTAAGGAACTTGGCGCGGCTTTTGTCGGAAGCAAAGCTGAGGAGAACCTGACGCTTTTCGCCCTGCCAGCGTTTCAGAGCCTGTACCAGCGTCTGCCAAGGCCGATCCTGTTCCGCCGGGGTGGGGAAAAGCTCATCAAAGGAAGCGATGCGCCGCTCGGGTAGGTCCGTCCCGCTTTTTTCCGCTCCCATCACGAGGGGTTCGGCGTACACGCGGGGGCTCCTCTCCCATACGGCCAGCATGTCTTCGGCATTCCGCAAGGCCATACGCTGGGGCTGCGGACGCCCCTCGGCGTCCTGCGCCTCGAACGCCTGTGACCACAGGGATTCGGCACTCTTCAGCGCCTCGCCAAGCTCCTGACGGCCCGGAAGCATCCAGAGCGTGGCCGAAGGAAGCCATGCCTCCAAGGTGGTGGCGGCGTCATAGCAGCATCCCGGCATCAGCCGGAAATCCCCTTGCTCAAGGAGGCGCGTCAGCCCAAATCGCTCGTTTTCGTTGAGCAGCCCTTTTTGGAAAAGCCGTTGCCAGCGCGCGTGCATTCTGGCTTCCCCTTGCGTATCCCGTCGAAGAGGGGAAACGGGCAAGATGAGCGCCTCATGGAGGTTTCCGCGTGAACGCTGGGTCACCGGATCGAAAAGTCGGATTTCTTCAATAAGATCACCAAAAAAATCAAGGCGAAGCGGCTTCTCGTAGCCGGGAGGCATGATGTCGAGGATATCACCCCGCCGCGCAACCTCCCCGGGATTGGAAACCATCGGCACGCGACTATAGCCCCATTGCACCACCTGCTCAAGGAGCATTTCCAGAGAGGTTTCCTCCCCCTGCGTCAGGCGCAGCTCCTGATCATCAAAAAAATCAAGAGGGACAAGGCGGGGAAGGAGGCTGTCGGCCGTAAGGAGAAGGGCCTTTGCCCGTCCGGAACGCAGCGCATAGAGCGCGGCCAGACGTTCGGCCCAGCCCTCCCGCGTGGCCGCGCGCGGCGAGAAGGGAGGAAGCACGGCCCACGGGCTTGTGGACACCTCGCTGCTCCCGGCCTCGCCGGATGAGCACGCCGGGGAAAAAAGCGCCAGCAGCCCCTGAGCCATGAGAAGTTCGTCGCGGTTTTTCACCACCCACGCCACGCCGCGCCCCTGCCGGAGCATGTCCGCGCTGATGCGAGCCTGGGTAGCCAATCCCGCCCGAGATACGATCAAAGCTTCCGCACGGCCTTGGGCAAGGCGTGCCAACACGTCTTTATACACGAAATACTCCCCTGTGCGTCCAGCAATCCCGCGCATCCGCGGTACAGGGGATCAATGAAACTTTCAGCGGGATTGTCAAGCCTTCATGAGAGAAAAGACGCTTGGCCAGCGGGCAGCCGCACGAATTGATGGTTTACGGAGGAAGTGGGGAAAGGCGCTTTGCACACGAGAGGGCGCAAGGGGTCCGGCATCCGCTCCTTTTCCACCGCAAAACCGCACGTCAGCAGAGGCAGGGCCAAGGCCGCAATCATGGAATTGTACACATGCAGCTCCAACCAGAAGCAACCGCCCTCTTCCGTCTGTTCCGCCGCCTGACAGCGGATGCCTTCACGCAGCCGAGCGAAAAGCCCATTCCGTCGCAAGGCCGCACCTACAACGCCCGGCATGGCCGCTGACAAGGCCAAACGGCTCCCAGCACGCAGCCAGGCGCCGTCCATATCGTCCACAACTTTGCTGTTGAGAAGAATCGTCTGGATGCGCGAAAGGATGAAGGCGTCATCCACATTCAAAGCGCCATGCAAAAAGTCGTAAACAGAGCACGGACGTTCCAGCGGAACCCAGACGCCCGCCTGCGCGAGACGGACAAACGAAGCCAGCACGCGCGGCGGCACAGCCGGCGCTTCCGTTTCCATCATTTCCTCTCCTTAAAAAAAGGCCGCCCCAATGCAACGGGGCGGCCTCGTTCAGGGGCTAGTAGTTGTGCACTTCGTCCAGTTCTTCATCCGTAATGTCGAAGCGGGTGCCGTGAGGGGCCAAGGCTTCCCGCGAGAAGAACATGGGCAGGCGGTCCGCCGCGGGGCCGAATCCGGCCTTGCGGTTGAATTCGCGTTCCTGCCGCAGAATGTTCTTGCCCAGTTCCATCACGTCGTCGGCGGTCATGTTCAGGCCGTACATGCCGTTGATGACATCGATCATGGCCTGGAAGGTTTCGGGCTGATCAAGGATGCAGAAGGCCACGAAGAGGCAGAAGCCCGTGGAATCGAGCGCGGCGGTGGCAATCTGCAGATTGCGCGAAATCTCCACCTGTCCTTCCGCCTTCAAGGGATCGGACTTGCCGCCGATGCCAAGGATATTGGGAGCCACGGCATAGCCCGCCGTGTGGTCCGCGCCCTGCGTCGTGGTGGCATAGGTGACGCCCACACCCTTTACCGCGCGCGGATCATACGCCGGCAGAGCCTGCCCCTTGACGACGGGGACACGTTCGAGGCCGTAGCAACGGCCAACCGTCGCGGCACCCGCGCCGATGATGCGGCCAAGCGGCGTGCCGCGCCCGGCTTCGTGGATCAGGTTGATGGCGGCCTGCGCGTCGCCGTAGGGGATCACCCCGGCCTGCATAGCCAGACCGATGGCCACGCCCATGTCGATGGTGTCGAAACCGTAGTCGTCCTCAAGTCGGTCCATCAGCACGATGGCATCGAGATCGCTGATGCCGCAATGCGCGCCGTGCGACCAGATGGTTTCGTACTCAGGAGCCTTGGACAGATACTGCCCTTCCTTGTCCACATAAATGCCCGAGCAACGGATGCCGCAACCGCGATGGCAACCGTGCGTGGGCTGCCCGCCACGCTCCAGAATGGTCGCGGCCATCGTTTCGCCGGAAATCTGATCGTGGCCCTCAAAACGGCCCACGGAGAAGTTGTTGGTGGGCAGTCCGCCAGCTTCGTTCAGGATATTCATGAGCACCGTGGTGCCGTACTGCGGGAGCCCCTGCCCGGTCACCGGATGGCTCTTCAAGCCTGCAGCAAAGGCCTGATTCGCGGCCCGGAACTGTTCGGCATTTTGGGGTTCCCGGTTCTTGGTGCCCGCGGGATCAAGCACGATGGCCTTGATGCCCTTGGACCCCATGACGGCCCCTACCCCGCCCCGGCCTGCATGACGAGTCGGGCGGCACTCGGGATCGGTCACGCAGATGGTGGAATTGCCCATACGCATTTCGCCCGCCGTTCCGATGGTCACGTAGGTCACCTTCTCGCCGTGGCTTTCCTTCAGCTTGTCAACCAGATCGTAATTGGCGAGCATCCGCAGCTCATTGGCCTTATGGAAGGTTACGCCTTCATTGGTGATGACAACCTTATACAGGTCGTCACCCTGCCTTTCACCTTCCAGAATGATGGCCGCGTAGCCGAGCCGGGCCATAGCCTGCGCAGCCGTGCCGCCCGTGTTGGATTCCTTGATGCCGCCGGTCAGCGGGCTCTTGCAGCCCACGGAGAGACGCCCGGAAGTGGACGCGGCCGTTCCGCTCATGAGGCCGGGAGCAAAGACAAGCTTGTTTTCCGGTCCAAGAGGATGACAGGTCGGCGGCACTTCCTTGCATACCACCGCCGTGGTCAGGGCACGACCACCGAGCCCGGCGTATTCCCCTACAGGCTCCACAGTAGCTTTGGGGCCATCTTCGGCACCGACGTTGATACGCAAAATCTTATCCATGTTGCGACTCCTGTTTTTCGTACGGTTGCGCAATCCCGGGCGGCTACGCCGCGGGCATTGTGTTTTGTCAGACATATATCTTTGAAACTATTGTACTATACCGCAGAAAACAGGCAACATGTTTCTTGGAACATATCAGGAGATGAGAATGATCTCCCTCCTCTCCCCGGTTAAAGAACGCGCGCCGCTTTCGGTTATTTCAAAAGTATGCTCCAAGCCTACCATTCCGATACCGGGCAGACCTATCTTCGGCTCCAGCGCCACCACCATGCCCTTTTCGAGCGGGGCGGCAAAACCCCGGGCGAAGGCGGGAAACTCATCTACCGCAAGGCCTATGCCATGCCCCAGAAACGCGACTCTGTCCGCCCCTGCGCCCATAAACCCCGGCTGTCCTTCGCGTTGGGCGAGCGTGCAGGCCTCTTCCCACAGGGCCGCCGGGACCGCTCCCGGTTTCAATGCGGCACTGGCCTGATCAAAGATACGGATGCACACGTCATGCGCCCGCCGTACATCGTCCGGTATGGCTGAACCAGCCCAATAGAGCTGTGTTCGATCCGTGGCGTAGCCCGCGAGACTGAAACCCATATCTACGGCCAGCACCTGACCTTCATTCCAGCACCGTTCCCCGCTGCCCAGAAAGGGCGCGGCCGGATGCAGGCCCACACATCCGAGCGGCCCATTATAATAGGTAGGATAATTTCCCGAATCTCCCGCCGAGGCGTAGCCGAAAAAATTCTCCTCTCCGTGGGCTGTCATGCGAAGCAACCCGTTGCCGCCGCAGGCGAAAGAGGCTTCCACATAGGTGAGCGCTATCTCCTTTTCAGTCATGCCGGGACGAATGCGCGCAGGCATGACTTCATCAAGGACATGGGCGTGCAGCTTCCCGCACAGGCGCATCCGTTCCAGTTCCCATTCCGACTTGACCGCGCGGGCCTGCGTCAATACGGCATCTCCCGCTACAAAGCGCACAGCCCCTACGCGGCTTTGCAGCATCTCCGCCATGCTCCAGCTAAAACCGTTTTTATCCACCGCGACGACCGAGGAAAGCGGGCTTCCGTGGTCCGCGCACAAGTCCGGCACTTCCCTGTAGGATTTGAAGGAGACCACATGAAGCAAGGGAGATTCGGCAAGCGCACGTTCCCTCCCCTTGCGCACCATAAGGACCGGCTCTCCTTCGAGCGGTAGCCAGAGGAGCCCCCAGCCCAGAGTCCCCGTCAGGTAATAAAGGCTCAACCGCGAAACAAGCAACAAGCCTCCCGCTTCGGGAGCAAGTGTCCGCAGCAGTGTCCGGCAACGGGCATGCCGAAAAACGATTTCTTCAACAGGAACAAGAGGAGGCAGCATGGTCATGGAAAGGCTCCTTGGTTGAGAGATGTGCCTACCCTGCCAAAAGCTGAAGGAAAAGAGAAGAGGCTCAGGGGGCTGTTGGTTTTGTTTTTATTGGAGGATTTTTTGTACAATTTGGGATTGTGGATAGAAGTAGACATAAATTAATAATATTATGTGTGAATATTGCAAAGCGGACGTAAGCCACAACAAAAACCTTTTCATTGCCTTTAGATCGTTTAGTGGATAGACTTTTCTGCACTCTTTTTGTGAGGACTCTAATGCTTCAAAGCTTTTTATCCGACGACCGTTTACGCGCCCTGCTCTCTGAAGCGCGCACCATCGCCATTATAGGGGCAAAAGACAAGCCGAATCAGCCTGTTGACCGCGTAGGACGCTACCTCATTGAAGCGGGCTACCGTGTCATCCCCGTCCATCCTGTCCGCAAAAGCGTGTGGGGGATAGACGCCTGCCCTACTCTGGCTGACGTCCCCTGTCCCATAGACATCGTCAATGTTTTCCGGGCTCCGCAGTATTGCGCGGACCATGCGCGGGAAGCCGTAAAGCTCTCGCCGCTTCCGAAACTTTTCTGGATGCAGCTTGGCATTGCCAGCAGGGAAGCCTCGTCCATCGCGGCGGGCGCGGGGCTGGCCGTCGTGGAAGACCTCTGCATCATGATCGAACACCATCGCCTATCAGGGAACCGTATATGAATAAACCCGTTTTCGACTGCCGCATGTGCGGCCACTGCTGCGAGGGGGAAGGCGGCATTATCCTCGGCCCCGCCGATCTCCAGCGCCTTTACGAGGGCCTGCATCTTGAGCGTCAGGCTTTCCTTGACGCCTATGCCGTCTACCGCAACGGCAAATGGCAGATCAAAACCGGGGAAGACGGAAACTGCATCTTCTTCCGGGCCGGGAAAGGCTGCATCGTTCACGCCGTCAAGCCCAACGTGTGCCGCGCGTGGCCCTTTTTCCGGGGGAATATGGCTGATGCGGAAAGCCTGTATCTTGCCAAAGGATTTTGTCCGGGCATCCGCCCCGACGCCACCCACGAGGAATTCGTCGCGGAAGGTGAAGCCTATCTTCACGAGAACGGCCTGATAGCGTCCGATCCCGTACACGAAGGCCATGCGCTTCTCCCTGTCTCGGAAAACAAATCCTCCTTCTGAAACTCCAAGGATACTCTTGCCCCGAGAAGAAATTTTTCCTTTGAAAGTATTCCTCTTGGCGCAAGTTAGGCTTCCGCGTCAGCATCATCCTGACGTCGCCAGCTTCATACGACCTTCTACACCCACAGGAGCAGACCATGAATATTCTTATGTTCGGTCCCAACGGCAGCGGCAAGGGCACGCAGGGCGCGCTCATCAAAAAGGCTTTCGGCCTCGCGCATATCGAATCCGGCGCCATCTTCCGTGAACATGTGGGAGGCGGCACCGAACTGGGCAAAAAGGCCAAGGAATACATGGATCGCGGCGAACTTGTGCCTGACGCCATCACCATCCCGATGGTTCTTGAAACCCTCAAGACCAAAGGCGCGGACGGTTGGCTTCTGGACGGCTTCCCCCGCAACATCGCGCAGGCGGAACAGCTTCACAAGGCACTGCAGGAACAGGGAATGAAACTGGATTACGTGGTGGAAATCGATCTTCCCCGCAACATTGCCCGGGATCGCATCATGGGCCGTCGCGTATGCAAAAACGACGGCAACCATCCCAACAACGTCTTTATCGAAGCCATCAAGCCGCAGGACAACATCTGCCGCGTCTGCGGCGGGGAACTTACCACCCGGGCCGACGATCAGGACGAGGCGGCCATCAACAAGCGGCATGACATCTACTATGATACGAAGACGGGAACGCTCGCCGCGGCTCACTACTTCAAAGCGCTGGCCGACAAGGGCGAAACCAAGTACATCACGCTGAACGGGCAAGGCACCATCGAAAGCATCAAGGAAACGCTGATTAAGGAACTGGGCCTCAATTAGTTCCCTGTTCACGCCATCGACTCACTCAAGGGGAGGGGAAAATGCCCCTCCCCTTTTTGTTGCCTTTTTCATCCGCTATAAAGAACGCAAAGCGGCAGCAAACAGCGTTTTTGAGCCTCAGGGAGGCCATAATTTTCCCCGTTCCCTACAGAAAAAGACAATACATAACCCGTTGTTACGATGGTCCCGGCTGGTGTGGCCGCTTTTAGAAAAAAGAAGGCTCCACCGTCGCTCTCCCTTTAGGGGGGCGACGGCTCATCCGGGGCCACTTCGGAAAAAATTACATCTGGCCCTCAGCCGCCGAATGCATCTTTGACGCTTGAGTGGTATAGGCCAGATATATTCCCGGATCATAAGGGCATTCTTTGGAAAGGACAGTACCCCAAAATCTCTTTATAAAGTGGGCTTTGAGCCTCTTGTTTGAAGGCTGAACTCTTCAGATGGCGCTTCGCGGGCAAAAGGACATCAGCCATTCCTTTTGCCCCGTAGCTTCCTCATAGCGCTCCCCCTTTATCGTAAATCCGTGTTTTCGGTAAAACGCCACGGCACGCGTATTTCTGGCATACACGCACAGATGAAGCTCGGAGCGCATTTTTTGCGCGAGCCGCAGCAGGCGCGTGCCCGTCCCCTTTCCCTGATACTCTGGAGCCACAAAAAGGGCGGCCAGATAATCGCCGATAAAAGCCATAAACCCGGCAAGTTTTCCAGACGGTGCCACTTCGTCAACCACCACTTCGCTGAGGGGCAGATACAGATTCCTCATATCTTCCACCCGCGACTCCCAGTAGCCCTCTTCCATAAACGCGTGTGATTGGAGGGAGGCCCGAAGCCAGATATCCACCACGGCCTCGCAATCCTCTTCTCTCATGGCACGGATCATGCTTTTCTCCTCGGCAGGCTTCCCGTAGACGTAGGGCAAACCTTGCGCTATAATCCTTGATTACATTTCCTTTCCGAAGTCGGAAAGGATGCTACCTTTTCGCCGGATACCTCTATGCGCTATTATCCTGTTTTCCTCGATCTTCACGGACAACGCTGCCTCGTCGTCGGCGCGGGTGAGGTCGGATGCCGCAAGATAGCTTCCTTATTGGAGAGCGACCCCGCTGTCATCCATGTCCTTGATGTGGCCGAGCCTTCGTCGTGTCTTCAAGCGTTACTTGAAGATAAACGGATCATCCATGAACGGCGCGGCTTCCTGCCGCAGGATGCGGAAGGCTGCGCACTGGTTTTCGCCGCCACCAGCAATCCCGCCGCCAACCGTGAAATCGTGGACATCTGCGCAGCCAAGGGCATCCTGTGCAATTGTGCCGATGCTCCACAGGCGAGTTCTTTTATCGTACCGGCCCATGTCCAACAAGGGAGCATTACGCTCGCCCTCTCTACGCAGGGGGGGAGCCCCGCCCTGACCCGGCGACTGCGCAGAGAACTCGAGGCATGGTTGGGAGATCGTTTCACGGGTCTTGCCGAACTTATGGCACGGCTACGCCCTCTCGTTCTTGCCTTGCAACATGAGACAAGGCGGAATACAACCCTCTTCAGGGACCTCGTGGAATCGCCGCTGGCCGACGCCCTGCAAAGGCGCGACCGCATGGCGTGCGAGGCCTTGCTCAAGGATTTGTTGCCCCCCGAACTGCATCCGCACATCATGGAGTTGCTGCATGATCTTGCCTGAACTGCTGCCACTTCTGGCCATCCACCTGTACGCCCTCGGCACGGCGGCCGTCGTAGCGGGCATTCTGGCCCGAAACGAATGGCTCAAACGGGCCGCGCTGGTGCTCACAGTGCTCGCCTTTACCGCTCATACCCTCTTGCTGGGCGTCACTTTTTTTGACGACGGCTTTGCCGGCCTGACCCGTTCCGTGTATGTCCAGCTTCTGGCCTGGTGCATCACCCTCATCGGGCTCATCGCGTGGCTGCGGTCCCGCTATGAATCCCTGCTGCTCATTGTCGCCCCCTTTTCCCTTCTGACGTTCCTTATTGCCCTTCTCTTGCGCCATGCCGAAACGCCCTTGCCTCCCGTCCTCTCCGGCATGACCTTTACCATCCACATCACGGCCATTTTTATCAGCATCGGGCTTATGGCGCTGGCCTTCGGCGCAGGGGTGCTCTTCCTCATTCAGGCCAAGACCATCAAGTCCAAGTCGAAAATGACGGGCTTTCAAAAGGACCTCCCCGCCCTTTCCGCCCTCGACAAAATCAATGCGCTGGCTACCACGGTCGGCTTTCCGCTGTTCACGGCGGGCATCCTCTTCGGTTTCGTCTCCGCCCGCATCAACTGGGGAACCATCCTTTCCGGCGACCCCAAGGAATTCGTCTCTCTCATCGTCTGGGCTCTGTACGCATGGCTGTTCCATCAGCGGTTCACGCAGGGATGGCAGGGCCGCAAGCCCGCGATTCTGGCTATATGGATATTCACTGTGTGCGCTTTTTCGCTCATCGTGGTGAACCTTTTCATGACGACCCACCACAGCTTTTGGACTACTCCCCGCTGATATGGAACAACACATTTATCTTATCGGGCTCAATTACCGCACTGCGGGTGTTGAGGTACGGGAACGCTTCGCGCTGACCGATCACTGTTCGCCGGAAACGTGGGCCGTTCCCTTGCGGGCCGCCGCCCCATCCGCCCCGGATACTACGACGCTCGAAGAAGCGTTGATCCTTTCAACCTGCAACCGGGTGGAAATACTCGCCGTGGGCCAGGGCGACGTCCCCAAGCTCGTGCTCGAAGCCTGGGCCGCCGCCAAAGGCCGAAGCGTAACGGAACTCGCGCCCTATGTGTATATCCATCAAGGACGCGAGGCGATCACCCACCTTTTCACCGTAGCCTCAAGCCTCGATTCGATGGTGCTCGGTGAGCCCCAAATCCTGGGACAGCTTAAAGGCGCGTATCGCAAAGCGACCCTGGCCGGAACGACCAAGACCATCATCAACCGCCTGCTGCACAAGTCATTCTCGGTCGCGAAGCGCGTGCGGACGGAAACGGGCATCGCCGCCAGCGCCGTCTCCATCAGCTACGCCGCCGTCGAACTGGCCAAGCGCATTTTCGGAGATATGGGCCAGTATCAGGCCATGCTCATCGGGGCGGGTGAAATGGCGGAACTTGCGGCCACGCACCTTATCCAGTCCGGCATCAAGACCGTGCAGGTGGCCAATCGCACCTTCGAGCGCGCGCAAGAGCTGGCCGCGGAATTCAAAGGCGAAGCCGTACCTTTCGAGCATCTTTTCGAGAAGCTGGCGGAGGTGGACATCGTCATCAGCTCAACCGGTTCGCCGGAGGCCATCATCCGCGCCCGAGATATCAAGGATGTCCTCAAGCGCCGCAAATACCGTCCCATGTTTTTTATCGACATCGCCGTCCCCCGCGACATCGATCCCGATGTGAATAATCTCGACAACGTCTACCTCTACGACATCGACGATCTTAAAGAAGTGGTTGAAGAAAACCTCGCGCACCGCCGCATTGAGGCCGAAAAGGCGCAGGCTATCGTGGCCGATGAAGTGAACGCCTTCTGCTTCTGGCTGGATTCGCTGGACTTGCAGCCCACCATTGTGGACCTGCTCACCCATTTTGAAACCCACGCGCAGGAGGAACTGCAACGTACCCTCCGGCGGCTTGGCCCGGTCAACGAGGAAACCCGCGACGCCCTGCAAGCCATGCTGCACGGGCTTATCCGCAAGCTGTCCCATGAGCCCATCGCCTTCCTCAAAGAGACGAATGCCGAGCCGTCCTCCCGGAATGTGGAGCTTATCCGCCGCATGTTCGGCCTTGACGAGGAACACCCCGCCGGGCGATGTACCCGCCGGGCGCGAAAACACGATTCCGCTCTTTCTTAGGAGGCTTTCATGCGTTGCTATGTCGTGGACGAACTACCCGCCGATACGCTGGAAAAGCTTGAAAAGACACTGGACGAAAGAGGGTATGCTTCAAGCATAGAAAAGCTCTACTGGATTCCTCTCGAAGCGCGTCACTTGTTGCCGGTTCAGCAAGAACACACGGCGAGCTGCGGGCCGCACTGTCTGGCCTTGGAAATCCTTGACGGCGGCGTACGCCTTGAGTTTTTGGTACGGGCGCAAGGCCGGATGCGCTGCGAATGCGTCTCCTACCCCTCTCCCGAAACCGAAAGGGACATGATGCTGTGGCTGGACGCCCGTCTTAAAGAGGCTTCTTCCGCCTCTTCGCTCCCTCAATAAGACGGCGCCTCCGGCGTCTTACCATCGCCCATACAAAAAGCCTCCCCTCAAGTAACCTGAAGGGAGGCTTTTTGTATGGAACATGGAAAACTAGAAAAGAATCTTGACCTGTTCCTCGTCCTTGTCCTGACGGCGACCGATCGTACCGATGACCCACGCGCCTTTATGCATGGCCGAAAGGCGGTTCATGGCTTCTTCCGCGATCTCGCTGGGGACGATAAAAATATAGCCGATGCCGCAGTTGAAAATCTGGAGCATTTCCGGCCACGTCAGGCCGCCCTGCTCGCGCAGCCAATGGAACACGGGCTGCACGTCCCACGAATTGAAATTGATGTCGGCCGTGACCGAATTGGGGAGGACGCGCGGGATGTTGTCGTAAAAGCCGCCGCCCGTGATGTGAACCATGCCCTTGATGGGCAAATCACGCATCAGGCTGCGCACGACATCGGAGTAGATGTAGGTCGGGGCCAGCAGGACATCCTTGACCGTGCGATCCGAGCCCGGCATGAGATCATCCGGCCCCAGCCCGCTTTTGTCCAAAATCTTGCGGACCAGCGAATAGCCGTTGGAGTGCACTCCGGACGACGCCAGACCGATGAGCACATCGCCTACGCGGATACCGGACCCGTCTACGATCTTGGCATTGTCCGCCATCCCCACGCAAAAGCCCGCAAGATCATATTCGCCTTCGCCGTACATATCCGGCATTTCAGCTGTTTCGCCGCCGAGCAGCGCGCAGCCTGCCTGCTTGCAGCCTTCGGCAATGCCCGCGATCACCTGCGTGGTCTTTTCCACATCCAGCTTTCCCGTGGCGAAATAGTCAAGGAAAAGCAAAGGGCGCGCGCCCTGAACCAAAATATCATTGGCACTCATGGCGACAAGATCGATACCCACGGTATCATGCTTGTCGAAAGCGAAGGCGAGCTTCAGTTTCGTGCCCACCCCGTCCGTGGAAGCGACCAGAACGGGCTCGTCCATACCGGACATATCCGGCTTGAAAAGGCCGCCGAACCCGCCGATATCCGACAGGACGCCGTGGATATGCGTCTGGGACACGATGGATTTAATCCGTGAAACAAGGGAGTTGCCGGCGTCGATATTGACTCCGGCCTCGGTATACGCTTGGGCGCGCGTCAGGGGCATGATCCTCTCCTCAACTGGCTTTGGGTAAAGTATTCGCCGAGAATAGGCTTTTCCCCGCGCTTGTGCAAGAGGCTCCACCTCCCTTCCCGCGCCCCCAAGCAGCGCCCTTGCAGTCCTCGGCGGGCAAGCTTATGTTAGGCAGGTTCTTGATCCTTAAATAAAGCATCAAAAGGTTGCGACCATGACCGAAGAAAATCCCTTTGCAGGGGAAAACCCCTTCCGCAAGCTCGATAAGAAAAAATTTCAATCCGCGGACAAACGCAAGCAGGCCGTATCCGCCAAGCCCGTTCCCAAGAAAGAAGAGCCTTCCTTTTACGAAGCGTTCGAAGCGCCGCTTGAGGACAGCGACGCCCGAGCCTTTCTTTCCGCCGTTACTGGCGTGGCCCGGCTGGGAACCCCGGAAAAAGCCTCGGCCCGCCCCAAGGCCAAAGAGTCCGCCGCATTGAGCCGCCCTCTTCTTCAACCGGAGTCCATCCGGAATACGTCATCCCGTGCCAAACCCGCCGCCGTGCCCGCACAGCCCGCACCCGGTAAAGCTCCTTCCCCAAACGGCACTCCGCAAGCGAAAAACGTCCCGGATGAAGATGCGTCCTTTTTCGCCGCCGTCCGAGATGTAAAGCCTCTGGCGGGAAAAGGCCGTGAGGTGGCCGCCGAAACGCCGCCCTTGCCCCAGCAGGTACAGGCTCCGGGGAATCCTCTCCAGGAATTCATGGAAGGAAAGCTGGAGTTCGCACTGGCCTTTACCGATGAGTACGTCGAGGGGCATGTCCTCGGCCTTGACCTCCTCACCGTCGGCAAATTGCAAGCCGGGCAGTTCAGCCCCGAATCGCATCTGGACCTGCACGGCATGAACGCGCAGCAGGCCTTTGAAGCCTTGGTGGGCTTTTTCCGGGCCGCCTATTTCAAAGGGCAGCGCACCGTGCTGGTCGTACCCGGACGAGGCCGCAATTCGCCCCACGGCGTCCCCATTCTCCGGGAAAAAGTTCAGGAATGGTTTACCCAAGACCCCTTCAAACGGGTTATCCTCGCCTTCTGCACGGCGCGCCCGGCGGACGGCGGGGCCGGGGCACTCTATGTCCTGTTACGCAAATTCAGGAAAGGGCAAGGGAAAGTCTGCTGGGAACGCCGCCCCGCCGATCCCGACCTCCTGTAAAACCCGCGTTTTCCGCACGTGAAGCCCACGCTGCTCCCAAGGGCCCGGAACATCCCGGGCTCTTTTATTGGCTTTTCCTTTGTGCAAAAAGATTTTTACGAGGAAACAGCCAAATAGACTGTTCAACCAAACAAATATGTGTTATTGTCTTTTCGCATGAGGAAAAGAGGCCCGGATGACGGCTTCCTTCTTCAAAAAAGCCAGCATGTTATGTTCTCAAAAAAGATGGCGTGCGTCCGAAAGGGAAAACCCCGGTTCATGCCGTCCTTGCCCCGGCTGGGGACATAAACAATGGACATGAGAGGGCAAGCGGGTATGCTGCACACAATGCCGATTGCGCTCGGGCGAAGGCATGGGCTCTTTTCCCTCTTCTCAATGTCCTTTGCCGGAGAAAATGCCATATTGTGCCGTGCGGTTCCCCGAACCCCGCGGCTGAACGCTATCTTGCCCGTTTTTCCTTGATGAAGAACGAGACAACAAAAGTCCGCCTGAGGGCGGGAGGGAGTCTTCATGGCTAAGAAAATGAAAACCATGGACGGCAACACCGCGACGACCCATATTGCCTATGCGCTGAGCGACGTCGCGTGCATCTATCCTATCACGCCGTCTTCCGTCATGGGCGAACTGGCTGACGACTGGGCCGCCGCAGGCAAAAAGAACCTGCTGGGCCAAACCGTCACCGTTCGGGAACTCCAGTCCGAAGCCGGCGCAGCGGGCGCCGTGCACGGTTCTCTGGTCGCGGGCGCCATGACCAGCACCTTTACGGCCTCGCAGGGCCTGCTGCTCATGATCCCCAACATGTACAAAATCGCGGGCGAACTGCTCCCCACGGTTTTCCATGTTTCGGCACGCGCGCTGGCCACCCACGCCCTGAGCATTTTCGGAGATCATCAGGACGTCATGGCCGCCCGCCAGACGGGCTTCGCCTTCATCTGCGCCAGCTCCGTGCAGGAATGCATGGACCTCGCCCTTGTGTCTCATCTGGCTACCATCGAGTCCAGCGTGCCCGTCTGCCATTTCTTCGACGGCTTCCGCACCTCGCATGAAATCCAGAAAATCGAAGTCATCGACTACGAAGATATCCGCAAAGTGGTGAACTGGGAGAAAGTGAACGAATTCCGCCAGAACGCCATGAACCCGGAACATCCCCATCAGCGCGGCACGGCCCAGAACCCCGACATCTATTTCCAGGGCCGCGAGCGCGTTAATCCCTTCTACGAAGCCTTCCCCAACATTGTGGCGCAGGCCATGAAGAAGGTCGAAGGCATCACCGGCCGCCCCTACCGCCCCTTCGACTATGTGGGCCATCCGCAGGCCGATCGCATCATCATCGCCATGGGCTCCGCCTGTGAAACCATCGAGGAAGTCATCAACCTCCTCAACGGTCAGGGGCAGCGCGTGGGCCTCGTGAAAGTGCGCCTCTTCCGTCCTTTCTCCGTCGAACACATGATGAAGGTGATCCCCTCCACCGTGCAGGCCGTCACCGTGCTCGACCGCACCAAGGAACCCGGCTCGCTCGGCGAACCGCTCTATCTTGACGTGTGCGGCGCGTTCCTTGAAACCGGCAAGGCCCCCCGCATCCTCGGCGGCCGTTACGGGCTCGGCTCCAAGGAATTCACCCCGGCCATGGCCAAGGCCATCTTCGACAACATGCTTTCCGTGGGCCCGAAGAATCACTTCTCCGTGGGCGTCAACGACGACGTGTCCTTCACGAGCCTTGAGGTGGGCGAAGACATCGACACCGTGGCTTCCGGCACCGTGCAGTGCAAGTTCTTCGGCCTCGGCGCCGACGGCACCGTGGGCGCGAACAAGCAGGCCATCAAGATCATCGGCGACAACACCGATCTCTACGTGCAGGCCTACTTCGCCTACGACTCCAAGAAGTCCGGCGGTTTCACCGTTTCCCACCTGCGTTTCGGCAAGTCGCCCATCAGCTCCACCTACCTTGTGAATCAGGCCGACTACATCGCCTGCCACAAGTCCGCCTATGTCCATCAGTACGACGTGCTGGAAGGCATCAAGGAAGGCGGCGTCTTCGTGCTGAACTCCGAATGGAACACCATCGAAGACCTCAACCGCGAGCTGCCCGCTTCCATGAAGCGCACCATCGCCCGCAAGCACCTCAAGTTCTACAATGTGGACGCCGTGAAGGTCGCGATGGAAATCGGGCTCGGCGGCCGCATCAACATGATCATGCAGACGGCCTTCTTCAAGCTGGCCAACGTGATCCCCTTCGATCAGGCCGTCAGCCTGCTCAAGGAATCCATCCGCAAGACCTACGGTCGCAAGGGCGACAAGATCGTCAACATGAACCTTGCCGCCGTGGACAACGCCATCACCGCGTTGACGGAAATCCCGGTTCCCTCCGAATGGGCGGACGCCGTGGACGCTCCCAAGGCTGAGGAAGCCTGCTCCTGCGGCTGTGGTTGCGGCCATGACCACGAGCCCGCCTACATCAAGGATGTGGTGCGTCCCATCCTCGCGCAGCAGGGCGACAAGCTGCCTGTTTCCGCCTTCGAGCCCGACGGCCTCGTGCCGCTCGGCACCACCGCCTTCGAAAAGCGCGGCGTGGCTGTGAACATTCCCGAATGGATTTCCGAAAACTGCATCCAGTGCTGCCAGTGCTCCTTTGTCTGCCCCCATGCCGCCATCCGTCCCTTCCTGATGACCAAGGAGGAAATGGAAGGCGCTCCCGAAAGCTTCGTCACCAAGGACGCCGTGGGCAAGGAACTCAAGGGTCTCCAGTTCCGCATGCAGGTCTATCCTGAGGACTGCCTCGGCTGCGGTTCCTGCGCCGAAGTCTGCCCGGCCAAGAACAAGGCCCTGGTGATGCGTCCGCTCCAGACCCAGATCGAGGATCAGGTCGCGAACCTGGAATTCGCCACCGAATGCGTGGAACCCAAGGACAATCTGGTGGCCCGCGATACCCTCAAGGGTTCGCAGTTCCAGCAGCCCCTGCTGGAGTTCTCCGGCGCCTGCGCCGGCTGCGGCGAAACCCCCTATGTCAAGCTGATCACCCAGCTCTTCGGCGAACGCATGGTCATCGCCAACGCCACCGGCTGCTCGTCCATCTGGGGCGGCTCGGCTCCCACCGTGCCTTACACCACCAACAAGGACGGCTACGGCCCGGCGTGGGGCAACTCCCTCTTTGAAGACGCCGCCGAATACGGCTACGGCATGGCCGTGGCATTCCGGCACCGCCGCGACAAGCTGGCCGATCTCATCACCGAAGCCGCCGCGCTTCCCAACCTTCCCGCCGAGCTTTCCACCGCGCTGAACGGCTGGCTGGAAAACAGGGATGACGCGGAAGGCTCCAAGAAGTACGGCGAACAGATTCTGGCCGCGCTTTCCGATGCGCCCGAGAACCATCTCTTCGAACAGATTTGGGAGATGAATGACCTCCTCACCAAAAAGTCCGTATGGATTTTCGGTGGCGACGGCTGGGCCTATGACATCGGCTACGGCGGCCTCGACCATGTCCTCGCTTCCGGTGAAGACGTCAACGTGCTGGTCATGGATACGGAAGTCTACTCCAACACGGGCGGGCAGGCATCCAAGTCCACCCCGCTCGGTTCGGTCGCCAAGTTCGCCGCGGCGGGCAAGCGCACCGGCAAGAAGGACCTTGGCCGGATGGCCATGACCTACGGCTACGTGTATGTGGCCTCCGTGTCCATGGGCGCCAACAAGCAGCAGGTGCTCAAGGCCATCAAGGAAGCCGAAGCCTACAAGGGCCCCTCGCTCATCATCGCCTACGCGCCGTGCATCAACCAGGGCATCCGCAAGGGCATGGGCCGGAGCATGGAAGAAGGCAAGCTCGCCGTGGAAAGCGGTTACTGGCCTTTGTACCGCTTCAACCCCCAGCTTGCTGAAGAAGGGAAGACGCCGTTCCTCCTGGAATCCAAGGCTCCCAACGGCACCTTGAAGGAATTCCTCGCCGGGGAAAACCGCTACGCCCAGCTCAAGAATGCCGCTCCGCAGGAATCCGAACGCCTGCAGGACCTGCTTGAGAAGGCGTACAACGAACGGTACGAACTGCTGAAGCACATGGCGCAGGCTCCGGCGGCGTCCGCTGAGGAGGCCCCGACGCTTGAAGCGAAGTCCGCGGGCGAAACCCCTGCGGCCAACGAAAAGACCAAGCCTTCCACGGAAACCGCCATGGTTCCGCCTTCCGATGAAGCGGGCCAGACCACGGCCGACGTTACGAAGAACAAGGCGTAAAGCAATCCGGGAACCGGTCATGCCGGTTCCCGGCTTTTCCTTTCCCGGGACGGAGTTTCCCCTTCATAGCTTTTGACAGGAAGGGGCGCTCCGTCTTATATTACCCTCCTGCGTTCCGCCGGGCTCCCCACGGTTGGACGCTTCTTTCGCTTTTCGGGATCGCGCCTGGTCCCGGGCAGCATTGCTGCGGTCATGATCACGGCGATTCAGGCTTATACCGACCGAAAGTAGGACTGCCCAGAATCGAACCTGATACGCTTTCCCGCCCTGCGGCGGGCAGAACGGCATGTGTTTTTCGTCAACCTCTAATCAGCGGGTAACATCCATGAAAATTCTGGTCATCAACGCCGGCTCTTCCTCTTGCAAATACCAGCTCTTCAACATGGACGATCATACCGTCCTGTGCTCCGGCGTCGTGGAACGCATCGGTCAGGACATGGGCAAGCTGAGCCACAAGCTCGCTCCCGGCACGGACAAGGAAGAAAAGATCGTGAGGGAACGCTGCTTCCCCACCCATGTCGAAGGCATGGAAGACGTCATCGCCTTGCTGCTTGATGCGGAAAAGGGTGTTATCAAAGAAAAGTCCGAAATTTCCGCCATCGGCCACCGCGTGCTGCACGGCGGCGAAGCCATTACCGCGCCGGTGCTCATTGACGAGAAGGTGAAGGAAACCATCCGGGACTGCTTCCCGCTTGGCCCGCTGCACAATCCGGCCAACCTCATGGGCATTGAAGTGGCGGAAAAGCTCTTCCCGGGCGTGCCCAACGTCGGCGTCTTCGATACCGAATTCGGCATGTCGCTGGCCCCCGAAGCCTATCTCTATCCCCTGCCCTATTCCTTGTATGAGGAACTGCGCATCCGCCGCTACGGGTTCCACGGCACCTCCCACAAGTACATCGCCAAGGCGACCGCCGACTATCTGAAAAAGCCCCTCGGTGAACTGAACTCCATCACCATGCATCTGGGCAACGGTTCTTCCATGACCGCCGTGCAGAACGGGAAATGCATCGACACCTCCATGGGCCTGACCCCGCTGGAAGGCTTGATGATGGGCACCCGCTGCGGTTCCATCGATCCGGCCATTGTGCCTTTCGTCATGGAAAAGAAGGGCCTGACCCCGCAGGAAGCCGACACCCTCATGAACAAGAAGTCGGGGCTGTTCGGCATTTGCGGCACGAGCGACATGCGCGACGTGCATGCCAGCATTGAAAAGGGCGATGAAAAGGCCCTGCTTGCCTTCAAGATGCTGGTGCGCAGCATCAAGAAGATTCTCGGCGCCTACTTCTTCCTGCTTGGCCGCGTCGATTCCATCGTCTTCACCGCCGGCATCGGCGAAAACGACGAACTGGTCCGCGAAGCCGTCTGCGAAGGGCTGGAAGCCTTCGGTCAGTGTGCCTACAAAGGGCGTGCCCAGATAATCTGAAAGCCCCACGCCGAAGATGGTCAGCGCCAGCCCGGACACGGTCTGATTGCCCTGAAAGACCAGGCACACTATGCCGTGCAGCATGCCTGTGCAGGCCGCGCCCAGCCCGGCGGCCAGCACCGCCAGCCAGTGATTGCCCGTTTTGAGTTCCACAAAAAAGGCAAAAAATGCACCCAGAATCATCATGCCTTCCACGCCGAGATTGAGCACGCCCGAACGTTCCGTGAGCATTTCTCCCAGTGTGGCGTATAAAAGCGGCGTACCAGCAAGAATAGTGGCCGCCAGCAGAGAAATGAACAGATCCACGCTCATGCCGTTTCCTCCTCTTGTTGCGCGCTTATCCGCACCAGCCGGTAATGATGGAAGAATTGCCCGGCCAGCACACAGAGCAGGATAAAACCTTCCAGAATAC